>FTIZ01751960.1_pt1 | contig 127683 bp, 126 predicted proteins | sample 1658381 | NCBI WGS metagenome assembly FTIZ01 (sample SAMEA3914822, study PRJEB12502) | metagenome | biome: forest; material: soil | place: USA | collected 2012-03-12 | depth 0.1 m
CCGGAAAACATCGAAGCCGTGCTCGAACGCCTGGCGCGCCCCTCGGTCGGCATCGTCACCTCGACCGTCACCGAAAAGGGCTACGGCAAGCGCACCAGCGCCTTCGAATACCGCGTCACCAATCGCGGCGGTTCGGGCATCACCGCCATTGGCCTGGGCAAGAAGAACGGCACCGTGGTCGCCAGCTTCCCGGTCGATGAGACCGACCAGATCATGCTGATGACCGACAAGGGCACGCTCATCCGCACGCCGGTAAAGGACATCCGTATCTGCGGCCGCACCAGCCAGGGCGTCATCACCTTCCGCACCGATGAGAAGGAGAAAGTCATCTCCGCCGTCCGCATCCCCGGCGATATGATCGTCGAGGGTGAAGGCGACGCGGGCGAGGGCGATGCTCCGGCCGAAGCAGCCGCGGAATAGCCATGCGTATCGGCATCTATCCCGGCACGTTCGACCCCATCACCTTCGGGCATATGGACATCATCCGCCGCGCGCTGAGCGTAGTCGATAAGCTCATCATCGGTGTCGCACTCGATTCAGGGAAAGACCCGATCTTCGATGTAAAGAAACGCGCTGAACTCGTTGAGGATGATGTAAAAAACACCCTTGGCGCCGATGCCGGACGGGTCGAAGTCGCCCATTTCTCCGGCCTGCTCGTCACCTTCGCCCGCGAGCAGAAAGCCTCATTACTCATCAGGGGCTTACGCGCGGTTTCTGACTTTGAATATGAATTCCAGATGGCCTCGGTGAACAACAAGATCGCCCCCGAAATCGAAACCGTCTTCCTCACCGCGTCGGATGCCACGCACTTCATCTCATCCCGCTTCGTAAAACAAATCGCCCGCTTAGGCGGCCCGGTCGATAAGTTCGTCTCCCCGCAAGTCGCCGCTGCATTGAAAAACGTCAGCTGATTATTTGCTGAGTTCGGCTTTGGTCGCTTTGCCGACTTTGCCGTCCTTCGTTAGCCCGTGGTCGGCCTGGAAATGTTCCACTACCAATTCCGTCTGCTGGCGGAACTTGCCATCGACAGTAATGTCATAGCCCTTATCTTTCAGCGCCTGCTGCAGCGCCCGCACATCCGCCTGATCGTCGATGCCGTAACAGAGGATGCCATGATCGACCGCGCCGCCATTCGTCGGCGCAGCGGCTGGCCGGCCAGGTGAAGGCGATGCAACCACACCCTGTACCGCCTTGGGCAACGGGTTGACGACGGTTGCTGCAGGCGTAATAGTCGCTGCCTGTGTCGGCGCGACTTTATCCCCGGCCTTATCTGGGTCCAGTCCAAGTTGCTGCAGGGCGTTTGTCCAGGCTGCATCGCCATTGAAGCGGGTGATCATCAGCAACTTATTGGCCTTCACCAGGTCGGCTTCGCGCTGTGGTGTGAGGGTCTCATAATCGCCGTCGCGGTTGAAAGGACCGCGCAGGGCGGCATCTGTAATTTCATTCAGGCCACGGCGCTCCAGCCAGTGGATAGACTTGCCGGTATCTTTGGCTTCCTGGTGCAGCGACGTCTTCCACTGGTCATACGTGACCGGCACATCAAGCTTGGGAGAAATTTTCAGGTAATCCAGATATTCCGTCCATGCCTGTGAATGGTGTCCACCGCTAACATACGAGGCCCATTCGCTGGGGCGCGCTTTCCCTTCTGCGCTCGGACATTGGACGGCCTGGCGATACATGGCAAATTTCTGGTCTCGATACGCCTGGCTTTCAGGTTCACCGGTCTCTTCATCAGGAAGAATATCGTTTGTGGGGTTTTCTTTGTCCTGCATCTTCCCTGCGTCTTCATAGGCTTTCCGCAGCGTCTGCCAGTCCTTGGCGTTCATCCCGTGTGAATCGGCCGCTTTCACCAGCGCCATGTTAATATTTACCCACTCGGGGGTCGTGATCCAGCCTTTATTCAGCGCGCGGTCGTAAGACAGGGCAAGGCTCAGCCGTTCATCATGTGTGAGTTTATGATCCTGTATCGCGGCATTGAATTGTTGTTCCAGTTGCGCAAAGCCCTGCCTGCCGCCTTCCGTATCGAAACGTTGCTGCGATGTGTAGTCTGCTGCCCATGTAGCCGCCCGCGCCCTGTCCCGGTCCTTGCGATTGTCATCTGCATCGAATAAGCGATCTTCAAACGCGCTTTGCGCTGCGTGGGTGATCGGTTTGTTGCTGGCATCCATGGTGTGCAGTGCCTGCAGCAGCCCGCTCTTGTCGCCCGGCGCCAGCACCTTATCCTGGATTGCCTGCTGATAGATTTTCTCCAGCTGGCTCCAGTCCTGCGCGGTGAGCTTGTCCTTACGCGTGTTACTGGCGATGAAGTCGTGGAAATCCTGATATTGCCCGGGCTTCACCAGGCCTAACGCCGCGGCATTGCCCACCGCGAGATCGAGCGTATGCAGCAGATGCGGGATTTGCTGGGCGGTGAGGAATTGCCGGGTCGGGTTCATACGCAGCGCATCTGTTGCCGCCTCGAGATCGCTGCGGGAGATGGCATGATATTGCGGCGAATGGGTAATACCGATGAGGCGATTCGTGCCCTCGACAGCTTTCTGGATCGTCGCCTGGAATACATCAAGTTCCGCCGGCAGCATATAGACGGCGTGGTGCTCATCCAGAATATCCTTAATGCGGTATGAGGCCAGGTCGTACTCATCGGTCGTGATAAGGCCTTGTCCGCAGGCTTTGCGCAATTCTTCTTCTACCGTTTTCCAGTCCGTTTCCTGGTAGGCGGTTCGGTCCGGTGGCGCATAACCGGGACGGCCGGGCGCGCGCAGCGATGTGAGTGGGCCATTCAATACGGCACGATCGGGAAAGCCATTCGGGTCGGTTTTCTCCAACTGTTCCGATAAATTAATCAGAGAATTTTTTAGCGTATCATCGTGAACGGGCGCATGGCCTGTAAGGACAGCCGCCTGCTTATCCAGAAATGAAGCCTCCAGGTGATCGGTGGCCATATGCGTATATAGCTGCGAAAGGTTCATGCGATAAGCCATGAACTGGTCGATCGTTTGCGAACTGCCATTTGCGACATCGGTGAGATACGCATTCAGAAGCTGCATCCGAAGCGTGCTGACATGCGTCGCATCGTAAATTTTGGCAAAAGGGATTTTGGCGCAGGGCTGGCCATTACGGGTGAGGGTGATGACGCTGTTTCGGGTAAGATGCAGGTCGTCGTAAATATGTGCATCGCTGTCGAACCGGCCCATATTGGAATCCCGTTCGCGCGTGAATTGCTGATACACGTTATCCTTCACCAGCTTTCCGTCGGCGAGCAGCACAAAACCCTGGCCACCCATCTTGGTAGCTTGGGGGCCGGTCAAGATCGTCAGCTGTGCGATAATATAGGATTCGGATGCAATTTGGCCCGACGTCGTCACGGTCATGTCGATCGTAATATGGTTACCAAGGCCGGCCATCTGCGAAATTATGTCTGACATAAGTGGCACCCTAAGGAGATGTATCGTAACTGATTTTATCGTAAAAATAGTTAATATTTTATGAATCGCGCTCCCCGATTGCCTTTTGGGATCAATCAGGCTACGCCACCGGTAACCCTTTGAAACGGAGTTCCCATGCGTAAACTAGCCCTCGCTTTCGCCACGCTGCTCGTCAGCACCGCCGCCCTGGCGCAGACCACCATGGGCACGATTTCCAACAACCCGGCCCCCTCGGCCAGCGCGCCGGCCGCCGCTGCCGTCAGCCCCTATAAAGACCCTGAAAACACCCTGCTCCTGCAACTGAAGGATGGCATCGTCGTCATCCAGCTGCGCCCCGACCTGGCGCCGGTGCATGTCGCCCGCGTCAAGGAACTGGCGCGCAAGGGCTTCTATGACGGCCTGGTGTTCCACCGCGTGATCGAGGGTTTCATGGCCCAGGGCGGCGACCCGACGGGCACCGGTACCAGCGGCTCGGGCAAATCGCTGCCCGATGAATTCAGCAATGCCCATTTCATCCGCGGCGCTATCGGTGCTGCCAGCTCCGGCCCCAATACGTCGGATTCGCAGTTCTTCATCTGCTTCGCGCCCGCTACCTTCCTGGATGGCAAATACACCATCTGGGGCCAGGTGATTTCGGGCATGCAGTTCGTCGATAACATCAAGCGTGGCGAGCCGCCGGCAAACCCCGATAAAATCATCACCCTGCGCGTCGCATCCGACGTGAGATAAGGAGGCATTATGGCCAAGAAAAAAGACAAGAAGAAAACCGAGGATCTGAACAGCCCCGAGAATACCCTGCTGCTTGAGCTGAAAGACGGTACCGTCACCATCCAGCTGCGGCCGGATGTGGCGCCGCGCCATGTCAAACGTATCAAGCAGCTGGCGCGCGAGGGCTTCTACAACGGCGTGGTCTTCCACCGCGTCATCGACGGCTTCATGGCCCAGACCGGCGACCCGACGGGCACCGGCACCGGCGGCTCGGGCCAGAAGCTGAAGGCCGAATTTAACGACCTGCCGCACGGCCGCGGCGCCGTTTCCATGGCCCGCGCCATGAACATCGACAGTGCCGATTCGCAATTCTTCATCTGCTTCAAGAACGCCAACTTCCTCGACCGGCAATACACCGTCTGGGGCCAAGTGACGGATGGCATGGAGCATGTCGATAAAATCGCCAAAGGCGAGCCCCCCGCCAACCCTGACAAAATCATCAGCGCAAAAATCGCTGCCGATGCCGGCGCGGCTGAAGCTGCTTCGGCTTAGTGCGCGTCGACCTCTTTGATTTCGACCTGCCCGAGGCGCACATCGCCACCGCGCCCGCCAACCCGCGCGATTCGGCGCGCCTGCTGCATGTCGGCGAAACGTTGGCCGACTGTGTGGTGCGCGACCTGCCGCTGCTGCTGAACAAAGGCGACATCCTCGTATTTAATGACAGCCGCGTTATCCCCGCGCGCTTGTTCACCACCGTCAATAATAAGCGCATCGAGGTGCTGTTGCACCAGCCGCAGGGCGAGTTCTGGAAAGCCTTCGCCCGCCCGGCCAAAAAACTGAAAGACGGCATGAAGGTCAGCTTCGGTGAAGGCTTCACCGCCACCATCGAGGGCCGCACGGAAGACGGGCAGATCCTCCTCCGCTTCACCGAGGGCGAGGGCCACCTTATCGAGCAACTGCGCAAATACGGCCACATGCCGCTACCGCCTTATATTGCGCGCGACGATAACGCCGCCGACCAGACCAGCTACCAGACCATCTACGCCCGCCACGACGGCTCGGTGGCCGCCCCCACCGCCGGGCTTCATTTTACCAAGGCGCTGCTTGATGCGCTGGAAGTGAAAGGCATTAAAACGGCCTTCCTCACCCTGCATGTCGGCGCCGGCACCTTCCAGCCCGTGAAGGTCGACGACACCGACGACCACGTGATGCACCGCGAATGGTGCCAGGTTTCCACCACGGCAGCCGAAGCCATCAACTTCGCCCGCGCTGCCGGCGGCAAGGTGGTTGCCGTCGGCACCACCAGCCTGCGCATCCTGGAAAGCGTGGCCGATGATGAGGGCTTCCTCCGCCCCTGGTCGGGCGAGACGGGCATTTTCATCACCCCCGGCTATCGTTTCAAAATCGTCGATAAGCTCGTCACCAACTTCCACCTGCCCAAATCCACCCTGTTCATGCTCGTCAGCGCCTTCGCCGGCCGCGAACGTATGCAGGCTGCCTACGCCCATGCCATCGCGACGGGCTATCGTTTCTATTCCTATGGCGATACGAGCCTGCTAGAACGCGCCGCATGAGCATTACCTTCACCATTCACGCGCGGGACGGCGAGGCCCGCACCGGCGAGCTGCACACCGCCCACGGCACCATCCGCACGCCGGCCTTTATGCCCGTCGGCACGGCCGCCACCGTGAAGGCCATGCACCCGGAAGACGTGAAGGCCACGGGCGCGGATATCATTCTTGGCAATACCTATCACCTGATGCTGCGGCCCGGCGCCGAGCGCATCGCGCGCCTCGGTGGCCTGCATAAGTTCATGAACTGGAGCGGCCCCATTCTCACCGATTCGGGTGGGTTTCAGGTGATGTCGCTCAGCCAGCTGCGCAAGATGACCGAGCAGGGCGTCACCTTCCAATCCCACATCGACGGCACGAAATACGAGCTGACGCCCGAGCGCTCCATCGAAATCCAGCACCTGCTGGGCAGCACCATCACCATGGTGTTCGACGAATGCACCCCATTCCCCGCCACCGAACAGCAAGCGCGCGATTCCATGGAAATGTCGATGCGCTGGGCCCAGCGCAGCAAGGACGCCTTCACCCAGCGCGACGGCTACGCCCTGTTCGGCATCGTGCAGGGCGGCATCTACGACCACCTGCGTGAGAAGTCAGCCGCAGCCCTCAGCGCTATCGGCTTCGACGGCTATGCCATCGGCGGGCTGGCGGTGGGCGAGGGGCAAAAGGAAATGTTCCGCGTGCTGGATTACACGCCCGGCCTGCTGCCCGCCGACAAGCCGCGCTACCTGATGGGCGTTGGCAAGCCGGACGACATCCTCGGCGCCGTCATGCGCGGGGTGGATATGTTCGATTGCGTCATCCCCACCCGCTCGGCCCGCAACGCGCGCGCTTATACCAGTATGGGCGAAATCAACATCCGCAATGCCCGCCATGCCGACGACCCGCGCCCGCTCGACCCCGGCAGCAACAGCCCCGTGAACCAGTATAGCCGCGCCTACCTGCACCACCTGTTCAAGGCCGATGAGATGCTGGGGCCGATGCTGCTCACCCAGCATAACCTGCATTATTACCAGGAGCTGATGGCGGGCATCCGCCAATCCATCAGCGAAAACCGATTGGCCGGCCACGCCGCAACCCTCCGGGAAGGCTGGAAAAACGGCGATTTGCCTGCGTTGTAGGATAATCCCACCACGCGGCTTGACATTACCCGCATTATCCGTAAGTTCGCCCTTCGTTTTTGGCCGCAAGGCGGAGAATGACAGGTGAGTCGGTAGCTCAGTCGGTAGAGCACGTGACTTTTAATCACGGTGTCGTGGGTTCGATTCCCACCCGACTCACCAACTAAAAAGGCACCCAACCGGGTGCCTTTTTAGTTGGTTCACGGGTATGAATCGAACCCACGAGAATATGCTCAGGCAATCGACGAGTCCGCTGCCTGCATCGCCATATAAGGCGGCAGCCAGTAGGCCATGGCCAAAGCCGCACGAATCCAGAATGCAAACGGGTCCATCACTGCGCCCCTTTCTTATCGAAGCTCACTTCGTTATCCGTACCCTTCCTGAAGGCAGAAATAAATGCATTCTGCAGCACACCGCCCAGGGTCGGCCAGAAGGCCGTCTGCACGCTGCCCAGGCTGCCGCTGAGCGGCACTTTCGTCGCGAACTGGTCGTGCGGCTGGTTCTTGAAAATCTCGAGCAGCGCTGAAGCCAGCCACGACCAGGCCATCTGGATGGGGTTGCCGTTCTTCGGCAGCTTCTGCACCGACAGGTCATGCACCAGCGGCTTCACATAGCCGTTGATATTGCCGTTGCGCAGCACGAACTCCGAATACACATCAATGGTGCCGCTATTGAACTTAATCGCGCAGCAGGCATCGGTGTAGCTGTTGAAGGCCGCCAGTTTCGCACCTTCCAGTTTGCCGTCGATATCCATGTCCATCTTCGGCGTCAGGATGTTCATCCGCCCATCCACCGCCAGCCGCCCATCGCCGATGGAATTGCCGCTGATATTGATGGTTGAGGGCAAGGGTTGCGCCTTGTCCACCACGTTGCGCAGGTTGGTCAGTTTGCCGTTGAGGTGATGGATGTAAATATCCGTCTGCGGGCTGGCCGAATAATCCTTATAGGAAATCTTGCCGTCGATCAGTTCAATCAGGTTAATGTCGATTGGCACAAGGTTTTTAATCAGCGTATTCCAGTTCTGTTCCTTGCCGGTCTGTTTCGTCACCCCATTGCTGCTTACCGCGAAGTTCAGCTCCGGCTGAGTCAGGTGAATGTCCGATACGATGCGCCCATGAATCAGCGCTCCCCACTGCACCGAGATATCGCTATCCGCAATTGCCACGAACGGGGCAGGGATGCCCTTGTCGATCTTATAAAGCTTCAGCCCACGGATCTGATACGCGCCGCGGTAAAGGCTGATGCCGATATCATCCACCGAACCACGATAGCCCTGCATGGCATTCAGCTGCCCGTTCACGTAGTTTTTCACATAATAAGGCAGGTAGAGCCGCCCGCCGATGAGAGCCAGCACCAGCAGGCTGATGGCAGCCACACTCCACCAGGCCCAGCGATGATGGTGGGCATGCCGTGGATGGGCGGTTGCAGTGACGGTGCTATTCATGAAGCCACCATACGCCGCAGCGGATCAAGGGACGATTATGGAACGTTTAAGCGTGTACCTGCTGCTTCTGCAGCGCTTCGGCCAAGCCGATATGGTCGATATTCGCTTTGCTATCGACCAGGAAATTGGCTTCCACCACGCCTACTTCGGCGGCTACGCGGCGTTTGGTGCCGGAAACATCGGCCGAAACTTCAGTGAAGCTGACACCACCGCCACCCGCAGGGGCGGCGCTCGATGTGGTGCTATCCGTATCGCTGCTATCGCTGGCGGCGGCCTGGGTCGGCGTCGAAGCGGTGTCGGTTGCTGCCGTATCGGTGGTGCTGGTTGCCGGGGCACTCGCCGCGGCCTGTGCCGCAGGGCTGAGGTCCAGCGTCACCGCAGGGCCGTGCGCGTCATCAGTCACGGCCGGTGCGCTGGCATTATTGGTGGCAGCCTTGCTGTCCGCCGCCGTCTGGGCGATCGCAACCGGCGCATTATTCAGATTGTTGACGTTGGTCATGGCGTGATTCCTACCTGAATCGGTGAATGGCTTCATCCACCGGTCGAATTATAGCCCCCGCCGTCTGTTTTGTCAAAGATTGCCTAGTCGCAGGCCGCTTCCACCATGATTTCAACGGCCCAGCCGGCATCGGCCAGTTTGGCTTCTACTGTAGCGCGGGCCGGGGTCTTGCCCGGCACCACCCACTTATCCCACACCGAGTTCATCTCACCGATGGTGCTGATGTCGCTCAGCCAGATATTCACCTTCAAAAGCCGGGTCTTATCGCTGCCGGCCTGCGCCAGCGTCTCATCGATCTGCGCCAGGATGTCAGCGGTTTGCGCCGCCACCGATTTTCCCATCGCCGCATCGGCCACATAACCGGCCAGATACACCTTACCGCCATGCACCACCGCACTGCTCAGCCGTGCGCCGGGTTCGATACGTTGAATGGCCATAACCGCTCCTACAGTTTGTGCTTCACTTTATACGCCACCAGCGCCGCCTTGATCTGCTTGCGCAGCACATAAAGCGCAATGATGTTCGGCAGCGCCATCGACAGAATCAGCAGGTCGGCGAGGTCCATCACCAGCCCGAACTTCACGATGCCGCCGACGAACGAGGCCAGCGTGAACAGCACATAATACAGCTTGATCGCGCGGCGCCCGAACAGGTAGCTCCAGGCGATTTCGCAATAATAACTCCAGCCGATGCTGGTACCGTAAGCGAACAGGAACACATTCACCGCTAGGGCAATCGTGAACCAGTCGCCCACGCTGGCAAAGGCCTTCGCCGTGATCAGGATCGCATCCTCCAGCGAGGCGCCCTGGTAGGCGCCCGTCACCACCACGATCAGCCCCGTCAGCAGCGCGATGAAGGCGGCGAACAGCGGCTCCAGCAGCGCCATCGCGCCCTCGCGCACCGGCTCCTCCACCCGCGCCGCCGCATGGGCGATGGGGGCCGAGCCCAGGCCCGCCTCGTTGGCGAACAGCGCCCGTTTGAAGGCGATGATCAGCATGCCCATCATGCCGCCCGCCACCGCCGAACCATCGAACGCACCCTTGAAAATCAATCCAAACGCGTGCGGCACCTGCGGCGCATTCACCACGCAGATAATCAGCGCGCAGATGAGATAGACGATGCCCTTCGCCGGCCCCACTGCCTCGGCCACCTTAGCGATGCGCTTGATCGAGCCGAACAGCACCGCGCCCACGATGGCCGCGAACAGCGCCGAGATCACCCATTCATGCCCTTGCAGCGCCGGAATCTCATGGGCGAAAATCTTCACCACCTGGTTCGACTGGAACATGTTGCCGCCGCCGATGCCGCCCGCGAAGCAGAGAATCGCAAAAATCACCGCCAGCGCCTTGCCCAGTGCCGGGTAGCCCAGCTGGGCGAACCCATCCTTCAGATATTGCGTCGGCCCGCCGAACACCTTCCCATCCGCATCGATCTTGCGATAGGTGAGCGACAGCGTCACCTCGGCAAATTTGCTGGCCATGCCGAACAGGCCCATCACCACGATCCAGAACACCGCGCCCGGGCCGCCCACGGCCACCGCCACCGCCACGCCCGCCAGCGAACCCAGCCCGACGGTGGCCGAAATGGCCGAAAGCAGCGCCTGCAGCTGGCTCACTTCGCCCTTACTGCCCGCCTGCGCGCGCTGCTTGGTCAGCAGCGAAAACGCGTGCGGCAGCAGGCGGATATTCACGAACCCCAGGTAAACCGTGAAGAACACGGCCGCCACCATCAGCCACAGCACGATCAGCGGAAACCCGCCGATCTGAAAGAACAGCACGCTCGAAAGCCCCTTCACCAGGGGCGCCAAAATGCCGTTCAATATCGCTTCCATGATTCTCTCCCTCGTCATCCCGGGATAAAAAATCCCTATTTTTCTAAGTTTTTCCTACCCCATTGTCACACGCCTGTCACATGCGGCTGCTAGATTGCAGGGTGGAGGAATGTGTATTGTCCAACCCTGAAACATTCTCGGCACAGCATCGCGTCCGTGATGAGCTGCACCGGCACGACAAGACGGCAGGCGAGCAGAAGTTCAACTGGCTCACCTACACCGGCGTTGGCTATGCGGCCAACGTCGTCATCAGCCTGCTCGCGGTTTACGGGGTCGAACGTACGCGCGGCGGGCAATGGCTGATCGGCAAGCTGGGCAAGGGTTTCGCCCGGCTCGGCGCCAATGCCGACGATGCCAAATTCCTCGCCCGCAAATCCTTCTTTCTCACCGGCGGTTTCGCCGTCATCCCCGTGATGAAATGGCTGGAAGACCACAAGGTCGAGATGGTGAAGAAATACAACCGCGAAATCTACGGCAATGAGATCGACCGCGACCCCGCCATCAGCCGCTCCGAACATGAGTTGGAAGTGGCGCCCAAGCAGAGCTGGGCCAGCTTCATCAGCGGCCGGTTCCTGGCGCTGGTGCCGTTCTACGCCACCGTCGGCCTGTTGTGGGACCGCGAGAGCGCCGTTGGCCTGCTCACCAACCCGAAGCTGCGTGGCATGAGCAAGGAAGCCCGCCGCACGATGGCGCGCGACGAGCCCGAGAAATTCGCCCAGATCGCCAGCCAAGGCTGGTATTTCGACCGCCCCATCAGCCATTTCTCGCGCGACCTGGGCAAGCTGGTCAGCAGCCGCGGCACGGCCTTCGACGGGCCCGAGGCCGGTGCCGGCGTCCTCCGCAACACTTACCGCGGCGCGCTGTCGCTGGCCGGCAAGCTGCTGCGCTTCCTGCCGGAAGACCGCGCCACCATCACCCGCCTCGAGCAGATGGAAAAAGACTCTCCCGGCATGCTCGTTTCCGAGAAAAAGCCGGGCGGCAAGCACGATCCCATCCACGCCGCGCTGCCCTATTATGTCGTCAGCGAGGCCATCACCTCGGCCATGGTGGCCTGGGGCCTCTATGTCATCACCCGCGTCACCGGCCCCTTCTTCGACCGCAAAAAGCACGAAGCGCCGGAGGATGCCGCGCCCGCCATTTCCGCCGTCACCCAGCCAGCGGCGGAACAGCCTGCCAAACCCCGCACCACCGTCACCGCCCGCCAGCCCTTGGAAAAGCTCGATATTCGGCCCCCAGAACCCCAGTTATCCACGGCCCGCCATGCATAAACATATTCTGCAAACCGTCACAGAACTGTCACGCCTCTCTGCTATCCTGAAGCTGGAGAAAAACCATTAAATGACCGACCAGGCGAAACAGAACGAACAACAACCCACCGGCGACAATCACCTGTCGCTGTCGGGCGCTACGTACCTGGTCGCCGACACGGCGCTCGTCAGCACGCATGCTTACGGTGCTTACCAATTCCATCGCCATGGCGACATGAAAAACCGCAATGGTAAGATCGCCAGCGCTATGACAGGCGCGGGCTGGGCTATCGGCGGTGTCGCTGCATTCTTCTTTGGCAATCCGCCCAACGACATGAGGGCACGCATCGAGGCACGCAACCTCGACCGTTACCTCAAAGCCCATGACATCCAAATCCCCCAATCCGTGCGCGACAACCATCCGCTCATAAAGCCGCTGGGCATGATGGGCCGCGTCAAAGAATTCCTCTATACCTACCCATCGGAAATCCTGAACGGCGTGTTCGCAATTTTCAGCGTCGGCCTGATTCGTGGCGGCATCACGGCCTATGCCAACAAGCACAGCCACGCTTCCGACAGGAACGCTCTCTGGAGCGGTTTGGCCGTGCTGGCCGGCGCCCTAGGCGGCCTCTTCATCAAGGAAGATGCCGACGCCGGCAAAAAAGCCGAGAATGGCAATCCCGTCGATAAGGCTATCGCATGGGTGAAAGAAAAGCCCTTGCGTTTCTCCAGCAGCATGTACCTGCTCAACAACGTCTTTCTTGGCCGCCAGGCGTGGCAGGAGCTGCGCGATAAAAACAAAAGCTTCCCCATCACAGCTACCGCGTTCGCGTGTTATACCACCGCCAACGTCATGCTCGGCCTTTCCTCGCGCGATGCGGCGAAACATGCGGGCATCAACCCGGAGCAATTGCAGCAGATCAAGAATCTCGCGGTGGAGATCGTTGCCGCCCAGCCCAAGCATAAGCGCGCCCATGTCTTCAACGAAGTGATGCAATACCTGGAGACCGAACGCGGCCTCAATATGTCGAGCGACCAGTTGAACCAGCAGCTGTCAAGCGATGTCGAGAGCGCCACCCAGCGCCGTATCGATGCCGCCGCCGAACGCGGCTGGCGCGCCCGCCAGGAAGCGCAGAAAAATGTCGGGCAGGACCGCGAGCAGGCCGCAAGCCTATAGCGAATCCGCGATCGCCTTGGCCGCTGCGGCGCGATCTTCACTCTCCGTAATCGGCCGGCCGATCACCAGGTAATCCGCCCCGCGCTCCAGCGCCTGCTTGGGGGTGAGAATGCGTTTCTGGTCGCCCTGCGCGCTGCCTTCAGGGCGGATGCCGGGCACCACCAGCACCAGATCGTCGCCGCAGGCCTTGCGGATGGGGGCGATCTCGAACGGCGAGCAGACCACGCCGTCCAGCCCCGCGCTTTGCGCCAGGTCGGCCAGGCGCAGCACCTGGTCCTGCACCGTGGTCTGGAAACCGATAAGGGAAATATCGTCCTGGTCCAGGCTGGTAAGAATCGTCACGCCGATCACCAGCGGGCGTTCCTTGCCGGTGACCTGCGCCACGCGGTCCGACGCATCGATGGCGGCCTTCAGCATGCCGCGCCCACCGCTGGTATGCACCGTCATCATGAAGGTGTTCATGCCCGCCGTAGCGGCAATTGCTTTCGCGACGGTATTGGGAATGTCATGGAATTTGAGGTCAAGAAACACCGGCACGCCGAGATGGGTGATCTTGCTTACCCCCGCCGCGCCGTTGGCAGTGAAGAATTCCAACCCCAGCTTTACCGCACCCACATGCGGCCGCACCTCCTGCGCGATATGCGAGGCTTCGCTGACTTTTTGCGTATCAAGCGCGCAAATAATGGGATTGTGAGATGCCGACATACAGCCTGTCTAACCGATTCGCGTTGCCTGACAAGTCCTAACACGGCCATCGATAACAACCGGTTAAAAATAGAAAGCATTCGCGCAAAAATTCCGCGGTCTTTTAGAGAACGAACACCGTTTCGCCGCCGACCACCGTGCGCACCGCGCGGCCTTTCACCTTTTTGCCGTCGAACGGCGAGTTCTTCGATTTGCTGTTGAGCGAACCATTCTGAATTTCCCATGCCAGGTCGAGGTCGATCAACGCCAGATCCGCCGGGGCGCCTTTTTTCAATCGGCCCGCATTGGCATGGATGATATCGGCGGCCTTGTAGGTCATCGCCGCCAGCGTTTCGCGCAGGCCCAACTGCTTGCCGTGCACCAGGTCGAGCGACAGCGCCAGCATGGTTTCCAGCCCCACGATGCCGAAGCTCGCCACATCCATCGGCACGCGCTTGGATTCCTGGTCATGCGGCGCGTGGTCGGTGGCGATGGCATCAATCGTCCCATCGCGCAGCCCTTCGATGAGAGCGATGCGGTCGCTCTCCGCGCGCAACGGCGGATTCATTTTGCTGAAAGTGCGGTAATCGATCACCGCCTCATCGTTCAGAATGAAGTGATGCGGCGCCACTTCCGCCGTGATGTTGAGGCCCTTTTTCTTGCCCCAGCGCACCAACTCCACCGCTTCCTTGGTGGAAATATGCAGCACGTGATATTGCGCGCCCGTCAGCTCGGCGAGCAAAATGTCGCGCGCCACGATCACCGCTTCGGAAACGTTCGGGATGCCTTTGAGGCCAAGCTTGGTGGCCACCCAGCCCTCGTTCATGCAGCCGCCGCAGCTGAGATTATGGTCTTCCGCATGCTGCGCGATGGGCACACCCAGCGCCTTGCCCATGGTGAGGGCCTGACGCATGATCTGCGCATTCATCACCGGCAGCCCGTCATCGGTGAAGCCGCAGGCGCCGGCTTCCACCAGCAGCGCCATCTCGGTGAGTTCCTCGCCCTTTTGCCCCTTGGTGATGGCGGCATAGGGGCGGATGTTCACGTAGCCCGTTTCAATCGCGCGCTTCTGCAGGAAGGCCAGCACGGTGATATCGTCCACCACCGGCTTGGTGTTCGGCATGGTGGCGACGGTGGTGACGCCACCGGCAGCGGCGGCCTTCGAGCCCGTCTCAATCGTCTCTTTATATTCCTGCCCCGGCTCGCGGAAATGCACCTGGATATCCAGCAGCCCCGGGCAAAGCACCTTGCCGCCGCAATCGATCACCTCGGCATCGCCGGTGCCATCGTTGAAAATCTTTTCGCCGAAATCGGCAATGGTGCTGCCAATCGTCAGCAGCCCGCCCTTGGTATCGAGCCCGCTCTCCGGGTCAATCAGCCGCGCATTGGTATAGGCGACCTTCCTGCCGTCATTCTTGCGGGTGGGTTTGAAAAACTGGCTCATGCCTTATCCTTGCTCAATAATAATTCCAACACCGCCTGGCGTACGGCCACACCCATTTCCACCTGGTCGAGAATCGCGCTGCGCGAGATGTCGTCGGCGACATCGGAATCGATCTCCACGCCGCGGTTCATCGGGCCGGGGTGCATCACCAGCGCATCGGGCTTCGCGTGGCTCAGCTTCTCGTAATTCAGGCCATAGGCGTGGAAATAATCGCGCACGCTGGCAATCCCGCGCCCGGCCATCCGCTCATGCTGGATGCGCAGCATCATCACCACATCGGCCTCCTTGAGGCCCGCGCGCATGTCGGTCGTGTAGCCCACGCCGAACCCGGCGACACCCGTGGGCATGAGGGTAGGGGGCGCCACCAGCGTCACTTCCGCGCCCATGATTTTGAGCAGATGCAGGTTGCTGCGCGCCACGCGGCTATTGGCGATGTCCCCGCAGATGGCAACTTTCAGCCCGGCGAGCCGGCCCTTCTTGCGGCGGATGGTCAGCGCGTCGAGCAGCGCCTGGGTGGGGTGTTCATGCGCGCCGTCGCCGGCGTTGATCACCTGCGCATCCACCTTCTCGGCGATCAGCTGCACGGCGCCTGCCGAACCATGGCGCACCACGATGGCATCGGCCTGCATGGCGTTGAGCGTCATCGCCGTGTCGAGCAGTGTCTCGCCCTTGGCGGTGGAGCTGCTGCTGGCGCTGATATTGATCACATCCATGCTCAGCCGCTTGCCGGCCAGCTCGAAGCTGGTGCGCGTGCGCGTCGAGTTTTCGAAGAACAGATTGATGAGCGTGCGCCCGCCGAGAATCTTGTGCTTCTTATCCACCGCGCGGTTGCGGTCGATATAGGTTTCGGCGACGTCGAGAATATGGGAAATATCGGCAGCCGCCATGCCCTCGATTGCGATCAGATGGCGCGGCCACGCAAGTGACGGGATGCTGGGTTTTGTAGGCATCGCCATGCCTTGTAGCGGCGGGGCGCGAAAATGCAAGCGCACGTTTGCTATTTATTCGTCGCCGCGCCCATGCTACACCAACGGCATGCGCACACGCTCACTCATCCTGCTTCTCACCGCCGGCAGCCTGGCCACCGCCTGCAGCCACCTGGACCAGAATACCCAGCAGTGGCTCGACCCCGATAAAACCTTCGCCAGGCTCGACCAGCCGACCATCGACGGCATGAACGCCACGCTGGAGAAACAGGCCATCGAGGCCACGCAGGCGGGGGAATATCAGAAAGCCGGCCAGTATTATAAACAGCTCTCCGAAACGCCCAAGGCGACGGACGACGAGAAGTTCCGCTACAAGCTCGGCATGGCCGAATCCGCCCGTCGCGCCGGCCACCCCGAAATCGCCGTGCCCATCTACGAGCAGCTGGTGAAGGAACATCCCGACCATCTCGACGCGCAGGAGGATTACGGCATCGCCCTCATGCAGACCGGCAAAACAGTCGATGCCGGCCGCATCTTCGCCGATATCATGAAGCAGGACGCCAAGCGCTGGCGCACCTTGAACGCCCTCGGCATCCTGTTCGTCAACAAGAACATGATTCCCGAAGCCATGGCTTATTTCACCGAGGCGCTGAAGCAAAGCGCCGACAATCCCGCCATCCTCAACAACGTCGCGCTGGCCCAGGCGGCCGACCGCCAGTATGCCCGCGCCTTCGACAGTTTCGAGCAGGCCCTGCGCGTTTCCGGCACCGACCTGCAGCGCAAGCAGATCAGCCTCAACATGGCGATGGTCTACGGCATCAGCGGCGACCTCGACACCGCGCGCGATGTGGCCAGCAAATATCTCAGCGGCCCGGCGCTCGATAATAACCTCGGCCTCTACGCCCACTTGGCGAAGGACGACGCGCTGGCCCGCACCTATCTCGACATGGCCTTAAGCGGCAGCCCCACCTTCTATGAGCGCGCCTGGAACAACCTCGACATCGTCGAACAGAAAAAAGACCCCAACAGCGGCGGCGCCGGCGCGCAATAATATACGCCAGGCGGGAAACCCCGGGAAGCCGCAGAAATCCGCCACAAATTGTTTCACGTGAAACATTCGTTATGCTTCTCGCAATGATGGGGTCAGCCGTTGCGCTCCACCGCCAGCGGCCCCGGCGCCTGTGTCACCGGCATCACCTCGATGCGGTCGATGTTCACATGCGCCGGCAGGCTCATCGCCCAGCGAATCGTCTCGGCAATATCGGCCGCGGTGAGGGGCGTGGTGCCCTCATAAACCGCACCGGCACGTTGCCGGTTGCCCTTGAAGCGCACCAGCGAGAAATCCGTCTCCACCATGCCAGGTTCGATATTCGTCACACGAATCGGCGAGCCCAGCAGATCGGCCCGCATCATCAGCGACAGCTGGGTGACGAACGCCTTGGTGGCTCCATACACATTGCCGCCCGGATATTGGAAGCTGCCGGCGATCGACGACAGATTCACCACATGGCCGCGCCCGCGTGCCTTCATGCCCGGCAGCACCGCGCGCGTGATGGCCAGCAGGCCGAGGATGTTGGTCTCCACCATCACCTGCCAGTCCGCGAAATTGCCTTCATCGATGGGGCTGAGGCCAAGCGCCAGCCCGGCATTATTCACCAGCCCGTCGATGGCTGAAAATTCCGGCGGCAGCGAACCCAGCGCCGCCTGCATCGCCGCATGGTCGCGGATGTCGAATGTCAGCGGATGCACCGGCACATCGAGCGACGCCGCCACTTCCTTCAGCAGCTCCTTGCGCCGTCCGGTGAGAATCAGCCGCGCACCTTCTTTGGCCAGCGCCTCCGCCGTCGCCCTGCCAATGCCGGCAGTCGCGCCGGTGATCAGAATCGTTTTGTCCTTCAGCATCACGCGCTCTCTTTCTTCTTCGCTTCCACCCACAGCGCTTCCATTTCATCCAGCGTCGCATCCTGCATCTGGCGGCCGCCGGCACGGATGCCTTGCTCCACCGCGCGGAAGCGCCGGCTGAATTTCTGGTTGGCGTCGCGCAATGCGGTCTCCGCATCCACCTGCATGAAGCGGGCAAGATTCACCACTGCGAATAAAAGATCGCCCATTTCTTCGGCAATCTTCGCCTGCTCGCCGCTGATGATGGCTTCCTCCACCTCCAGCAGTTCCTCGCGGATTTTATCGCGCACGCCGGTATGGTCGGGCCAGTCGAACCCCACGCGCGCCGCGCGGCCCTGCAGCTTCTGCGCACGCATCAAAGCGGGCAGGGCGGTCGGCACATCGGCCAGCGCGCTGTCATCCTTCTTCTTCCCTTTGCGCTCGGCTTCCTTGATGTTTTCCCAGTTCGCCGTCACCGCGCCGGCATCTTTCGCGTCATGCTCGGCGAATACATGCGGGTGCCGGCGCACCATCTTATCGCTGATAGCAGCGGCCACATCTTCAAACACGAAGCTGCCTTCCTCCTGCGCCATCTGGGCGTGGAACACCACCTGCAGCAGCAGGTCGCCCAGTTCCTCGCGCAGATGTGCCCGGTCGCCCTCGGCGATGGCCTCGGCTACCTCATAAGCTTCCTCAATCGTATAGGGCGCAATGGTGGCGAAATCCTGCTCCAGGTCCCATGGACAACCACCCTCCGGGTTGCGCAGCTGCGCCATGATTTCGAGCAGGCGTGCGGTGTTGGGTAAATCGGTCATACGAACTCCGTCATTGCGAGCGAAGCGCGGCAATCCATCTGGCGGCGCTGATAGATGGATTGCCACGGAGCGGAGCTCCTCGCAATGACGAATCGGTTGCGCCTGCTTTCCGGCCCTGTATAACCCGCCGCATGAAATGGTTTCACCGCATGGCCAACCCGGCCGAATTCCTGCGCCTGGTCGCCGGCATCCAGCCGATCGCCATCGCCATCGCCGTGCTTACGGGCACGCTGGGGCTCTATAGCGGCCTGCTGATGTCGCCGCCCGACTACCAGCAGGGTGAGGCCGTGCGCATCATGTATATCCACGTCCCCGCCGCCTGGATGGCCTCGATGACCTATGGTTTCATGGCGCTGATGTCGGCCATCTTCCTCATCTGGCGCCATAACCTGGCCGATCTGCTGGCCCGCCAGGCTGCACCCATCGGCGCTGTGTTCACCCTGCTTACCCTGGCCACCGGCATGCTGTGGGGAAAGCCCATGTGGGGCGCCTACTGGGTGTGGGATGCGCGGCTGACCAGCGTGCTGCTGCTGTTCTTCCTCTATCTCGGCTATATCGGCCTGTCGGGCCTCGGCGCGCATCAGGAGCGCACCAAAACTTCCTGCGCCTGGCTGTGCCTCATTGGTGCCATCAACCTGCCGATCATCAAGTTCTCGGTGAACTGGTGGAACACGCTGCACCAGCCGGCCAGCATCCTGCGCGCCGGCGGGCCCAGCATCGATACCAGTATGCTGGTGCCGCTGCTGCTGATGATCGCCAGCTTCATGGCGCTGTTCGTCGCCCTGCTGCTGGTGCGCGCCGATACCGCGTTGAAGCAGCAGAAACTTCGCCGCTTGCAGATTCAAAAAATCGCGCGTAAGAACGCGGCGATTTGAGGAGATGGGAATGGTTACGACAGCGAGCCGACTGGCGAGCCGCGAAGCGGCAGGGGTCAGCGAAGCGAAGGGGGGGCAAGCCCCGCTTCAGGAGTCACTATGACCTTTATCGTGAATGATGCCTGCATTCGTTGTAAGTACACCGATTGCGTCGAGGTGTGCCCCGTAGACTGCTTCTACGAGGGCGAGAACATGCTCGTCATCAACCCCGATGAATGCATCGATTGCGGCGTCTGCGAGCCGGAATGCCCGGCCGAGGCTATCCAGCCCGAGAGCGAGCAGAACCTCAAATGGGTCGAACAAAACCGCGAATACGCCATGCAATGGCCCAATATTACCAAGAAAAAAGACGCCCCGGCCGATGCCGACAGCTTCAAAAACGTCGAAAATAAGTTCGAAAACCTGTTCTCCCCCAACCCCGGAACTGGGGATTAGCCGCTTTTTTAGGCACATTCGCACTTTTTAATGTCGAAAAAACGGCCCATTTCCTGCTGTTTTGCGGATGCTGCAAGGCAAAAAACGGCATTTAACTAAAATTTTACCATTTTAACGGTCCGTTTTTTGTGGTACATATGTCCACGTCCTGAGGGAAACCCTCGCTAGATAGGGTCAGTCAGGAATTCTACTATCCAAGTGTAGTTTGGTTCCGCTTCCGCCAATTCCGGTGGGGGCAGTGTTTTAACAAAACGCAAGCGCCGGGTTCCGGTGGCTACGGCATGTGAGGAAATTTCGATCATGGCGACCAAAGTAAAAGCTAAAGTAGTAAGCAAGACGAAAAAAGTAGCGGCGAAAACCACCCAGAAACCCAAAACCAAAGCGAAAGCCCCGGCTCCGAAAAAGAAGATTGTGAGCAAGGCATCCGCACCTGCCAAGAAGCAGAGCGCCAACACCAAGAAAGTGGCTTCGAAAGTGGCCATGAAATCCTCGGCGCACTCGTCGTTGAAACCGGGCAGCGTGAAGAAAGTAGAAGTGAAGAAGCCCGTGATGGCCGCCCCAGTGGCCGTGGCGAAAGCCGCCCCCGTGCTGGCACCGGTAGCTGCCGGCAGCAAGAAGGGCTTCGCGGTGAATGAATATGTGGTTTACCCGACCCATGGCGTCGGCAAGATTCTTGGCATCGAGGCCGAGAAAATTGGCGATTATGAGCTGAAAGTATTCGTCATCGCCTTCGAGAAAGACAAGATGATCCTGCGCGTGCCGGTGGGCCGGGCGGAGGCCGCTGGCCTGCGTTCCATCTCGCCGATGGACCAGATCAACCGTGCGATGGCAACGCTGAAAGGCCGCGCCAAGATCGCCCGTGGGATGTGGAGCCGCCGCGCCCAGGAATACGAAGCAAAGATCAACTCCGGCAACCTGGTTCAGATTGCCGAAGTGGTGCGCGACCTGCATAAGAACGTCGACCAGAGCGAGCGTTCCTACAGCGAGCGCATGATCTACGAAACCGCGATGCACCGCCTGTGCGGCGAAGTAGCCGCCAGCGAGCGCGTCGACATCAAGATCGCCCAGGACAAATTGCTGAAGGTCCTGCGCAAGCAGGCCGCCATGGCAGCCTAAGAAGCGGTTGGCAAACCACAAACGAAAAGCCTGCTATACGAAAGTGTAGCAGGCTTTTTTCTTAAGGAGCGCGGAACATGGAAAATCAGGAATGGCTGGATGAAGCGCTGGCGCGCGGCATTATCAGCAACGAACAGCGGCAGAAGATGGCCGGCATCAGCGGCGAGAACAAGGGCGACAGCCAGGAGCGGCTGAAACCCATCGGCACCATGAACGAAATCTTCGTCACAGCCGGGTTAATGGTGCTGTTCGCCGGCATCAGCGGGCTGGTGTTGAAACTGCTCGGCTCCGTCTTCTACGCTGGCGTGATCGATGCGGCCATCGCCTGGACCGTGGCGCTGAAATTCCATCAGGGCAAACGCTTCCGCCTGCCCATCATCTATAGCTGCCTGCATGCGGCCGTTGTGCTGGCGATGGCGGTGAAAATGCAACTGCTCGGTGGCGGCGGCGTGATGCCTCCCCATTCTCCCACGCCGCCCTTCTGGTATCACCGCGGCATGCCGGCCATCCAGCCTTATCAGCCGTCATTGACCGAAACGCTGCTGCCCCTGATTGTCGGTGGCGCGGCGCTGGCCGCCGCTGCCTGGCGCTTCCGCATTCCGTTCATGATGCTGCCGATCGGCGTGTTGTTCGCTACGATTGTCACCCTCGCCGCGCGCGAGGCGGATAACGATGCCTCCTACCGCGTACTGCTGGGCGGTTGCGGCCTGGCGGTACTGGCCGTCGCCGTATTCTTCGACCTGAAAGACCCGCAGCGCGTGACACGCTGGAGCGATTTTGCTTTCTGGAGCTATGTTGTCGGCTCACCGCTATTCGTGCATTCGCTGTTCCTCAGCGTGCTGATCAATAGCGGCGGCGCGGTGCGGCCGCACCTGCCGGTGCATCTGGATATGGGAACCTGTCTGGCATTAGCCGTGCTGGCGCTCGCCGTTTCTTTCGGCGGCCTGCTGCTGAACCGCCGGGCGCTGATTCTCTCGACGCTCTTCTATGTCGGCTATGTGATTTTCCGTCTGCTGGCAGGCTTTCTCATCTTCGGCGGCCCGGCCACGCTGCTGCTTGTCACGCTGGTACTGATCGGGCTGTATGTCACTTTACTCGGCAGCCTCTGGGCACAGGTGCGCCGTGCGGTGATGGGCCGCCTGCCGGCCTGGAAGTGGCTGGACCAGCTGCCGCCGTTCGCGACTCAGTAGCCGGTCTTCATAATCAGCGGACATTGGATGGTGTTGGTAGAAGTTTTATATTGCGCTGTTAGCGCCAGTGCGACCGTGGTGGATGTGCCGGCATTGTGGCAGCCGGTATTTTGCTCCAGCGTGGTGATGCGGCCGGTTCCAGCGGCGCCATCATCCAGCTTGGTGTCGATGTTCCAGGCCTCGGTGGGGGTGAGGATGGCTTTGTAAGTATCGTCATTGGGTTGCACGCCGCCGAAATAGAAGACGTTGCTGTAATTGCCCTCGAAGAAGGTGGTGCTGGTCACATCGACAGGCCCGACATAGATCAGTGTCCAGCCGGCACCGGAAAGGTGTGACGCTGGCACATTCGAGCCAAGCGCGGACGAATAGCCATAGCCGACAATATTCGGAACGCCGGTGTAAGAGCCGCCGCCCTCGATCAGCCCCGCATCGGCCAGATGCTGCCAGGAGCGGAAAAATTCATAAGAGGTAGTGGTCGTACCAATCTTGCCGTCGTCGTTGCCGTTGCAGGTGGTGGCATCGGTGCTGGGTGTGCTGGGCGTGCCGGGGCAATTGGCGCTCAGGCCCCAGAGGGCGGTAGCGTTATTGAAATCCCCCGGCAGTTGGAAATACTTATCACGGAAAGCGCTGATGGCGGTGACATAGCGGCTATATTCCGTGCACACCGACCGCATCTCCGAGGCACGGATGAGCGCCTGCCCGGCCAGAATGCCACCTACCAGCAGGCCCAGGATGACCAGCACGATGGAGAGTTCGATCAGTGAAAATGCGCGCTTACGTTCGGGCATATGCCGAGCATAAAAGAAAAGGCCCCAGTCGCCCAGGGCCTTTTCGAAATAAAGTGGATATCGCCTAGTAGCCCGTTTTGATCACGAACGAACAGGCGGTGGCGGAAGTGTTCGCCAGGTCATAGCTCGAAGCGGCGAGGGCAGTGGCGGCGGGGGCGATAGTGCCGCAACCCGAGCCGCTGGTGGCGTTACCCTGGCTCTCGAAGGTGCGCCATGCGCCGCTATCCGGCTTGCCATCATCCATCTTGGTGTCGATGTTCCAGGCCTCTTCCGATTTCAGCAGGCCGGTGGTGGCCGTCGCGGTGCCGCAGGTGGTGCCGCCGCCGAACACGAACACGTTACCATAGCTGCCCTGGTAGTAGATAAGCGAAGTGATGTCGACCGCGCCGAGATAGAGGGCGTTCCAGCCCGCCGAGTTCATTTTCGAACGCGGGTTGTTGGTGCCGGCCGTCATCGTGCCGCACACGCTGGTGCTGGTGGCGGCGACGTTGGTGTAGCTGCCCTCGATCAACCCTGCGGCGGCGAGCTGGACCCAGATGGTCGAGCTCTCGTTGCTGCCGGCGGTGGTGGAAAGGTCGAGCTGGCCGTTGCCGTTACCGTTATAGGAACCCCAGCCGAAGCCCGATGCGTTCGCGAAGTCGCCAGGGATGGCGAAGTATTTGTCGCGGAAGGCCGAGATGGCAGTGTTGTAACGGTTATATTCGGTGCTCACCGCGCGCAGTTCCGAAGCGCGGATCAGCGACTGGCCGGCCAGGATGCCACCCACCAGCAGGCCAAGAATGACCAGTACGATGGAAAGCTCGACGAGGGAGAAGCCAGTCTGTTTAGACGAGGGGCGGGCCATGCAGTTATCCTTTTGTTAGGGATCAGAGGCGGTTAAGTCGCCATTAACGTCTGGTTATAATAATATGTAAAGCTAAACTTAACGTTAAGGATCGCTAAAATGTCGAATAATTTTCGTCAGTACCTAATAAACACAATCAGCGCGTGGCCATCATGCGTTTGATTTCGGCGATGGCCTTAGCGGGGTTGAGGCCCTTCGGGCAGGTCTTCGCGCAATTCATGATGGTGTGACAGCGATAGAGCTTGAACGGGTCCTCCAGCGCATCGAGGCGCTGATCGGTGTGTTCGTCGCGGCTGTCGATGATCCAGCGGTAAGCATGCAGCAGGATGGCGGGGCCGAGGTATTTGTCCGGGTTCCACCAGTAGCTGGGGCAGGAGGTGGAGCAGCAAGCGCAGAGGATGCATTCGTAAAGCCCGTCTAACTTCTCGCGTTGCTCGGGCGATTGCAGGCGCTCTTTCGCGGGCGCGGCGGAATCCGTCTGCAGCCAGGGTTCGATGGAGGCGTATTGCTCGTAGAAATGGTTCATATCGGGCACCAGATCCTTCACCACCTTCATGTGGGGAAGGGGGTAGATGTTCACATCCCCCTTCACGTCATGAATGGGTTTGGTGCAGGCGAGGGTGTTGGTGCCGTCGATATTCATGGCGCAGGAACCGCAAATACCCTCGCGGCACGAGCGGCGGAAGGTGAGGGAGGAATCCATCTCGTCCTTCATTTTGATCAGGGCATCGAGCACCATGGGCGCGCAGTTGTCGAGGTCGATCTCGTACGTGTCGATACGCGGGTTTTTCGGCTTGCCGTCGGCGCCGACATCCTCCGGATCCCAACGGTAGACGTTGAATTTCTTGATGCGCGTCGCGCCTTCCCTGGCGTGGTGCGTAATGCCATCCTTCTTCGCAATTTTCGAATTGGCGGGGAGGGAAAATTCAGCCATGGGACACCTACGCTTTCGGCTTGATATTGGGAATGAGTGGCTCGCCCGCCGCCTGCTTGGCGCGGATTTCCTTGATGGTTTTTTCCATCGCAATCGTGCGTGCGGCATTGTTGGGGTGGGTGGAAGTGACGTAAATCGATTTCGGCTGCTGGGCCGACATCAGCCGCCAGAAATCTGGCGCCTGTTCGATGGGATAGCCGGCGCGGGCGAGAATGTAGAGGCCGACATAATCGGCCTCGGCCTCGAACTCGGGTGAATAGGTGAGCATGGCGCGGTTCTCGCCGAATTTGCCGAGCGCGCCGTGGGTGTTGACGCCCTGGGTGATGGCGAACAGGTCGCCCACCGAACCGACGATGGTGCCCAGCGTGCCGTTATCCTTCTGCGCCTGGATATGGCCCATGATGTTGTGGCCGAACTCGTGCGCCATCACGAAGGCGAGGTGGGTGTCGTTACGCGCGAAATCGACCATCGCGGCGTTCAGCACCACATTGCTGCCATCGGCATAGGCGTTGAGGCCCTTGGCGGGGTCGAGCTCCACACGGTAGCCGCTGCATTTGCCCTTCGCACCGCGCATTTCGGTGCAGAGCTGCTTGGCCGCGGTTTCGATCTTGGTGGCGATGGGGTCCATCCGCACGGCCAGCGCATCCAGCTGCGCGGCGGTGAAGGTTTTCTCCGGCGTGGTGGATTTGTCGACGGCCGCCACCTGCGCTGCCTGCTCCTGCGCCGCCTGCTCCTGCTTCAGCTCGCTGTCGGAAGCTTCCGGGCTGACGGTGCTGGGCTTGTTGCAGGCGACCAACGCCATCAGCAGAAGTGGTGCGATGTGGCGGCTTGCCGGCATTAATACACCCGTTTTTTCGGTGGCACGACGGGCACATCCTCGCTCAGCGTATACATGTGAACGGGGCGGTAATCGATGGTGGTTTTGCCCGCATCGTCCAGCCAGCAGATGCTGTGCTTCATCCATTCGGCATCGTTGCGCTCGGCAAAATCCTCGCGCGCATGGGCGCCGCGCGATTCTTTGCGATTTTCAGCGCAAGTAACGGTGATCAGAGCCTGGCTGCGCAGGTTATCGAGTTCCAGCGCCTCCACCAGGTCGGAATTGAAGGTGAGGCCGCGGTCTTTGATCAGCAAATTGCCAAAGGAATCATAGACTTCCTTCATTTTCTTCACGCCCTCGGCGAGTGTGTCCTGCGTGCGGAAAACGGCGGCGTGATTTTGCATGGTTCTCTGCATGTTACGGCGAATCTCTGACGTTTTGAGCGAGCCGCTGGCATGGCGGATTCTGTCGAAACGCGCGAGGGCTTTATCGGTGGTGGCTGCGGGGGCCTTCGCACCCTCCTTGCCGGGCTTCACCGTTTCCCTGGCGCGGTGCGCGGCGGCGCGGCCGAACACCACCAGGTCGAGCAGCGAGTTGGAGCCGAGGCGGTTCGCCCCATGCACCGACACGCAGGCCGCTTCGCCGATGGCCATCAGCCCCGGCACGACCGTATCGGGCTGGCCGTTTTTCAGCGTCACCACTTCACCGTGATAATTGGTGGGGATGCCGCCCATGTTGTAATGCACGGTAGGCAGCACGGGGATGGGTTCCTTGGTGACATCGACCCCGGCGAAGATTTTCGCGGTCTCCGAAATGCCCGGCAGGCGCGCATGCAGCACCTCCGGCGCCAGGTGGTCGAGATGTAGGAAGATATGGTCTTTCTCAGGCCCGACGCCACGGCCTTCCTTGATTTCAACGGTCATCGCGCGGCTGACGACATCGCGCGAGGCGAGGTCTTTCGCATGCGGGGCATAACGCTCCATGAACCGCTCGCCCTTGCTGTTGACGAGGTAGCCGCCTTCGCCGCGCGCGCCTTCCGTGATGAGGCAGCCCGAGCCATAGATGCCGGTGGGGTGGAACTGCACGAACTCCATATCCTGCAGGGGAACGCCGGCGCGCACGGCCATGCCGCCACCATCGCCGGTGCAGGTGTGCGCCGAGGTGGCGCTGAAATAGGCGCGGCCATAGCCGCCGGTGGCCATCACCGTCTGCTGGCCGTAGAAACGGTGCAGCGAGCCGTCATCCAGGTTCCAGGCGAGCACGCCGCAGCATTGGCCGTCATCGGTCATCAGCAGGTCGAGGGCGAAATATTCGATGAAGAACTCGGCCTTGTGGCGCAGCGCCTGGGTGTAAAGCGTGTGGAGGATGGCGTGGCCGGTGCGGTCGGCCGCGGCGCAGGTGCGCTGGGCGGCGGGGCCTTCGCCATATTGCGTGGTCATGCCGCCGAAGGGGCGCTGGTAGATTTTGCCCTCCTTGGTGCGCGAGAAAGGCACGCCGTAATGTTCGAGCTCGATGATGGCATCCGGCGCCTCGCGGCACATATATTCGATCGCATCCTGGTCGCCCAGCCAATCGGAGCCCTTCACGGTGTCGTACATGTGCCATTTCCAGTCGTCCGGCCCCATGTTGCCGAGGGCGGCCGAGATGCCGCCTTGCGCCGCCACCGTGTGCGAGCGGGTTGGGAATACCTTGGTGAGGCAGGCCGTTTTCAGGCCCTCCGCCGCCATGCCGAAGGTGGCGCGCAGGCCCGCGCCGCCGGCGCCGACGACGATGACATCATAATGGTGATCGGTAATGGGATAGGAGCTGGTGGTCATGGTTTACGCCGTGAGATGCAGGTGGATGACAGCGGCGATCGAACCGATGCCGAGGGCGAGGCAGAGCAGATCGACCAGCAGGTTGACCGCCTTGCGCCCGCAGGAGCCGTGGATGTAATCGAGCGTGATTTCATGGATGCCGATGCGCGTATGCACGAAGGCCGCGCCTAACAGAATCACCATCGCTCCGACGACGGGCAGGCTGTTCAGCCAATGCGCGATATCGAGCGGCGTGCCGCAGAGCAGTTTGGTAATCAGCGCCACCAGGAACCAGACGGAAAGCGGCACCAGCACCGCGGCGGTGATGCGCAGCGCCCACCACTCCTTCACCACACAGGCGTGGCCATGGCGGCTGTGATGGGCAGGCGCATCGGCGGCCATATGCTCGTGCACGTCGGGCGTGTTGTTGAGGCTGGTCGGCTGGTCTTTCGGCTCGCTCATAGGACGCCCTTGCTATAGATGATGACCCAGGTGAAAATGCTGAGTGCCGCCGTGAAAACGAGAATCAGCTGGCCCGAGGCGGTGACTTCCGCCAGCGCGAAGCCGCGGCCCATATCCCAGTTCAGATGGCGCAGCCCGTTGCCGAGATGGTAATAGAACGCCACCGTCCACCCGAACAGGAACAGTTTGCCGATGATGGTGCCGAAGAACCAGGTGACGGTATTGTAGGTGCCGGGGCACCATGCCGCCCCGATCAGCCACAGCGCCAGCAGGACGAGGCCGATGGCCAGGGCCACGCCGGTCATCCGATGCAGAATGGATAGGGTGTTCGTGATCTGCCAGCGATAGACTGACAAATGCGGGCTGAGCGGGCGCTCGGGCTTCTGTGTGCTCATGATGCTCTCAAGGGGCTGTTTTGCCGTAGGTATGGTCCTGTCTCGGGCATTTGTCAAACCCCTGCCGTTGGCGGGGTCAAAACAGGGAGAAATGTCACTGAACTGTCACATCTGTGGAACATAAAACAGCTATAATTGAGGCAGATAAAGACAAAAACACTTAGCCGTTCGAGAGCAATGCCCAAGGATTACCAGAGCAGCCAGGTCGCAACAAAGAGCCGCATCGATCCTGGAATCGATTTTGAATCAAAAGACCTGCCGGTAAAAAAAGCAGGTTTTTTTATCTATGGCTATGCGACCGTTAACGGCAAACGGCAGCTGTATGTGGTTGCCCCATACAGCGAGGGGCGTTTTGGTGACGGAATAAAACATTTCTCATTGCCCAAAGGTTCGGTCGATAAGCTTCAGGAAGAAGATCCCAAAACCGGGAAAAAGCATCATGTCATGCGCCTGAACCCGCAGACCGGCAAGATGGAAGCAGCGTATGAAGCGCCGCTGCGTGCTGCCATCCGCGAGACCAAAGAGGAAGCGGGCATCGATATCGCCAAGCTCATTGGCCCCGGCCTGATGCGCCGCCTTGAACTTTTGGGCAAACCCAACCCGACCGCTGCCGACCGCGAGGAAATGCAGAACGATAAGAATTACCGCGTCATCGATAGTGGGCCGGGCTTTAACAGCATTCCCTATCTGGGTGTGCGTATCAAGCATATCACTGCCGCGCCCATCGCTGACCAGATATGTATTGGCCGCAACGGAAAAGCGCTGCGCACGCAAATGTTCGGCATCGAACTGGCTGAAGGTGATATCCTGAATCCGCAGCTTAGGAGCGAGTGCAAGAATCCCCTGCCGGAAAAGGATGGCAAGGTGGATGAGGCACGGCGGGTAGGCAAACTGCTCGAGAGTCATAAGCTTTACCCCACCCGCAATCGCCTGATGGCCTGGATGGTTCAGGGCACGATGCCCGAACAGTCCTGGAATCGAAATGCGCTGAACGACCTCAGGCGGCGTGAGAAATACGGCGAGCATTATAAACCGATTTTCCCGAACTTCACGGAAGCGGATACGAAATTGCCGGGCAACGAAGATGGCAAATGGTTTTGCGACTTATTGCGCCACCACGGCATCGAACCGGATGGGTTCAATGAAAAAGGCGTGCCGCTGCGTGCCGGCGGCGAACCGCTTTTTCATCGGGCCCAATGGGAAGATTTCTACCAGCACGTGATAACGCCGCAAGAGCGTGCGCAGGTCGATAAAATGGTCGAGCACATTAAGGAGACGGTAAAGAAGATTTTCGACGGGCAGGATGCTTCCCTGTTCAAAATCGACACCAGCGACGTTCCGTTAAACGTGTATCAGGAAGGCGCCGATATCATGCCGTTACGCGATTACATCAACAAGAGCCTCGATGAAGGCAAGCACAACATGGCCTATCGCAATGTCTTCCTCGGCGGCAGCGAAGCAAACGCGCCGATGAATGCGGGCCTGATGTATTCGCAGCTGGGAATGACCATGGCCATCGCCCGCGATGCCGATATCGACAAAGGCTATATCCGCAGGCATTTCGGCTCACCGGTGCTGGCATCGCTGGAAGCCCAGCGCAGCAAGTTCGCCGAACAGCAGGAGCATGTTTTCAAAACGGCCATCGAGCCCGATGCCGGCGCCGCGCTCCAGCGTAGCCGGGACCATATGGCCAGCCTGCGCCCATGGGCGCAGCGTACCGAGGCCGGCGCTTCTTCCGACCGCTCCCTAGGCTAACTCACCCTGCGGCTCTAAGCCATATTCATTCACCAGCGTTTCGGCGATCTGCACGGCGTTCAGCGCGGCGCCCTTGCGCAGGTTGTCGCTGACGCACCAGAGGTTGATGCCGTTGGCGATCGTGTCGTCCTTGCGTACGCGGGAGATGTAGACCGCATCCTCGCCGACATATTCGACCGGAGTAGCATAGCCGCCATTTTCGCGGCGGTCGACCACGGCAACGCCGGGCGCTTCCTCGAGCAGCTCGTACACTTCTTCAACCGTGATGGGGTTGGTGAATTCGATGTTGATCGATTCCGAATGGCCGATGAACACCGGCACCCGCACGCAGGTGGCCGAGACCTTGATGTTGCCATCGAGGATTTTCTTGGTCTCCTCGACCATTTTCCATTCTTCCTTGGTCTTGCCGTCTTCCATGAACACGTCGATATGCGGAATCACGTTGAAGGCGATACGCTTGGTGAATTTCTTCGGTTCTTTATGGTCGTGCATGTAGATGTTCTTGGTCTGCTCATACAGCTCGTCCATCCCCTCCTTGCCGGCGCCTGAGACGGATTGGTAGGTGCTCACCACCACGCGTTTGATGGGGTTCACATCATGCAGCGGCTTCAACGCCACCACCATCTGGATGGTGGAGCAGTTGGGGTTGGCAATGATGTTGCGTTTACGGAAGTTTTTCAGGGCATCGGCGTTCACTTCTGGCACCACCAGCGGAATCTCCGGGTCCATGCGGAAAAAGGAGGTGTTGTCGATCACCACGCAGCCGGCGGCGGCGGCGCGCGGCGCGAAGGTGGCCGAAACCGTGCTGCCCGGCGAGAAGAGGGCGATGTCGGTGCCGGCGAAATCGTAATCGTCGAGCGCCTGCACTTCGAGAATCTCCGTGTCGCCGAAGCTTACCTGCTTGCCGACGGAATGACGGCTGGCCAGTGCCACCACCTCGCGCACCGGAAACTGGCGCTGCGAAAGAATTTCCAGAATTTCGCGCCCGACATTGCCGGTAGCGCCGACGATTGCAATTTTATAACTCATTGGTATTCTTCTATATTTGAATGAATCTTCATCGAATGTTCACACGCTTTTTCAGTATAAGCTGGCAAACTGGTCAAAACAAGCGCTGTAACTATGACATTGCCTTCAGAAAAGCAACATCAACCGCAGACCCTGCTCATTACCGGGGCAGACGGTTTCGTCGGCCAACGGGCGGTCCGCATGGCGCTGGAGCGTGGCGACCGGGTGATTGCCGTGATGGGGCCGCGCGGCGATACCAAAAAATTCGCCGCAATGGTAAGCCCCCGCCTGATCATTGAGAAACTGGATTTGACCGATGCAACGGCGGTAACGAACTCATGGCACGCCATACGGATATCGACGCGGTGCTGCATGCTGCGGCGCTGAAACATCCCCCCGCCAATATGTCGATTGAGGAGGTGAAGCAAATCAATACCGGCGCCACCCAATTACTGGCCAGCGCATGTGATGCGCTGGCTGCCGGCGGTCACAAGCCTTTGCGCTTTCATTTCGTCAGTTCGATTTCATCACTCAAATATGAGATAGGCGAATTTGACGATAATAAGACCATCAACGCTGAAGCCTATGGCCAGACGAAGTGTGAAGCCTCGCACTGGCTGGTCGACCACGCTGACCTCCTGAAGCATCTCGATATCCGCATCAGCTACCCGCCCGCCATCGTCGGCCCTATTCCTAATGGGCAGTTCGCCTCAAAAATTCTTGCCTGGGGCGAGGCGGGCGATGCGCAATTCGAAGCGGCCTCGGCGCTACACCCGGAATTGATTTACCGTATGGTCCACCGCGATAATTATCTGGGCGATGTCTTTTCCTGTTTCGATGACCGCTTCCAGCCGGGCGTCAAGGAATATGCCGTGCAGCCGGATTATCAGCTGCGGATGGGTGAATATGTGCGTTTGGCCAAGCAGGTGGTGGAAGAGAAAAAGAAAAACATTCCGCCCGAAGCGCACGATGTTGGCGAACAGGTGGAGATGGATTTGCGGCTGCGGCAGTTACCTACGGTTACCGAGGCCATCGGTGCCCCGAAGCATACGGATTACAAACTGCATGACGTGCTGGCCGCGCAGTATGATGTCATCGCCGCCGAGCGGACGCGCGGCAAGTAGCTACTTACAAATATCGCTATCCTGCATTTCGCGTTGGGCGGTATAGGGGTCGCGAATCCAGCGGGCATAGCGGGCGGCGTCGGTGGCAAGCTCGTGGCCGCCCATTGCCTCGAAGCTCGACTTTTGCGCCAGATAGCAGTTGTTCAGGCTCATCACCACGCGGTTATACTGGTTGGCCTTCATGGTCTGCAGCACCAGGGCGCGGGCGTCATCGGCGCGGTTCTGTTTGCACAGGTCGCCGATCTGTTTGCCCACGGCCTGCATCTGTTTGTAGAAGGCGTCGGTCGCCGGCCCGCCGGCATTGGTTTTGGCGCAGTTGAGCAGGGTGGCCATGGCCAGCGCTTCGCCCAGCGCCTGCTGGTCGGTCTTGGCTTTGAGCAGGCTGTGCAACTGGTCGGTCAGCTGCGCATTGCGCGATTTCGGCGGGCTGATGGTGACGCTGGTGGTGTTATTGCCGCCGGTGGTGGTGGCATCGTCAGCCGCCGTGGCATCGGTGGTATTGGCGATGGCGGCGGCATCCGGCACGGCGACGGTCGGTGCGACGGGGGCTGTGGGGGTGGCAACCTGCATGTGGTAGGCAGGGTTGTCGTAATGATATGGGTCAACCGCCTGCTGTTGCGCGGCGGCCGCCTGCGCCATCAGTAATGCACCAACGATGACCAGCGCGCGGCGCATTGTTACGCCACCTTCTGTTTGGACGACAGCGCGGTGAGCGCGGCCAGAACGGCATCGCCCATCTCCTGCGTGCCCACTTTTTTTGCGCCGTCCTGCATGATATCGCCGGTGCGCAGGCCGTCGGCCAGCACCTGGGCAACCGCGGCATCGACCAGGTCGGCCTCTTTCAGCATGCCGAAGGAATAGCGCAGCATCATCCCTACCGAGAGGATGGTGGCGATGGGGTTGGCGACGCCTTTGCCGGCAATATCCGGCGCCGAGCCATGGACGGGCTCGTAAAGCGCGGCGCGCTTGCCGTTTTTCTCCTCGCCCAGCGAGGCGCTCGGCAGCATGCCCAGCGAGCCGGTGAGCATGGCCGCGCAATCGGACAGAATGTCGCCGAAGATGTTGCCGGTGACCACCACGTCGAACTGCTTGGGCGCGCGCACCAACTGCATGGCGGCGTTATCGACATACATGTGCGAGAGGGCGACATCGGTATATTCCGCGTCGCGCAGTTTCTGCACTTCCTCGCGCCACATCTCGGTGCATTCGAGCACGTTGGCCTTGTCGACCGAACAGAGCTTCTTGCCGCGCTTGCGCGCCAGCTCCAGCGCCACGCGGCCGATGCGGGTGACCTCCCAATCGGCATAGATCATGGTGTTGCGGCCGACACGGTGGCCGTTCTCGGTGGTGACGCCGCGCGGCTGACCGAAATAGATATCGCCGGTGAGCTCGCGCACGATCAGGATGTCGAGGCCGGCGATAACCTCGCGTTTCAGCGTGCTCGCATCGGCCAACGCTTCGAAGCACATGGCGGGGCGCAGGTTGGCGAACAGGTCGAGCTCCTTACGGATGCCGAGCAGGCCGCGCTCGGGGCGCACGGCGTAATCCAGCGCTTCCCATTGCGGGCCGCCGACGGCGCCAAGCAGGATGGCATCGGCCTTTTTCGCTTTTTCCAGCGTTTCGGCGGGGAAAGGAGTGCCGGTTTTGTCGTAGGCAGAGCCACCGATGAGGGCTTCATCGAAGCTGAAGCCGGGGAAGAATTCGAGCACACGTCTGGCTTGCGCGACAACTTCGGGGCCGATGCCGTCACCCGGCAGCAGAAGGATTTGCTTGGTCATGATCTAACTCCAGAAATAAAGCACCGCGCCGCCGGCCATCAGCGCGGCCAGCGAGCGCAGCGTGTGCAACAGAAACAGGGCGAAGGGCTGGCGCTCCCACAGCATATGGTTGAGCTGCACCAGCATGATGAACACCCAGATGAAGCCCAGCGCATAGAAGAAATCGCGCGAGTGCGGCGGCACCTGCTGCGCCAGCACACCGAGCAGGCCCGCGGCCAGCAGCGAGAGGATAGCACCGGCGATGGCGTTACGTCGCATCATGCCCGGGCGCAGGTCGCCGATGCGGATACCGGAAAGCCGCATCCAGCTTTTGCCGAACATCAGCGGCGACAGCCAGAGCAGGCTGACGGCCCGCAGCACGACAGCCACGGCGATGATTTTAAGCGGCGCCAGTGCCGCCAGATGCACGCTGAATTCCATGGTTCCGGTTTAGCACCGCAAAGGGTGAAAGCAAGCTATAATGCCGCCGAAAGCCACGGCTTGTCGGCCTTGAGGCTGGCCTCATACGTGTTGATGGCATCGCCCTTGGCCAGGGTGAGGCCAATATCGTCGAGCCCCTCGAGCAGGCATTTTTTGCGGAAGGGGTCGAGGTTGAACTGATACTGGTGATTACCGGCGGAAACCGTCTGGCTGGGCAGATCGACGGTGATCTGGCTGGCTGAGGACTGAGCGTGCTGCATCAGTGCTTCCACCTGCTCGCGCGGCAGGGTGATGGGCAGAATGCCGTTCTTGAAGCAGTTATTGTAGAAAATATCTGCGTAGCTCGGTGCGATCACGCAGCGGATGCCGAAATCCAGCAACGCCCATGGCGCATGCTCGCGCGACGAGCCGCAGCCGAAATTGTCATAGGCCACCAGGATTTCCGCATGGGTATAGGGTTCCTGATGCAGCACGAAATTTTCAATCTTCTTACCGTTCACATCGAAGCGCATCTCATAGAACAACCCCTCGCGCAGGCCGGTGCGCTTGATGGTTTTCAGGAACTGTTTGGGGATAATCATGTCCGTATCGATATTCTGCAGCGGCAGGGGCGCCGCGACGCCGGAAAGGGTGGTGAATTTTTGCATAACAGCTCCTTCTCGTTTTCATTATTCCTAGTGCATTTTAAGCGCCAGGCCTAAGGCATAGGTTTTGATCATGTTCTGGGTTTTATCTGCCTCATCGGGCTCCGTCAGCGCATCGAGCGCGCCGACGATGCTGCCGCTTATGAACGCGCCACCGGGAGTGGCAGCAGGCGCACCCACTTGTGCGGCAGTCACGGAAGGCTTGTAGCCATTATCGCTGTAATTGGGGGTTACGTTATATGGAAAAATGGAGAGCGTCCTTTGCGACGCCACGTCCGTCAGGCTGATAAGAGTATGGATTTTGTAGCCGTCCGCTTTCGAGTGCCCCATCTCCTGCACGTTGATCGTCAGCTGAACGGCAGGAAGGGAGGCATTATCGTCCCACTTGCCAAAAGCGTGCGTCAGCTCGGATTTCAGGCTGTCGATGAACAGCGTATCGTTCGCATGGCCGGCATCGGTGACGACCAGATTGATGGCCTGCAGATGATACTGGCGCAGGTTATTGGCGCTGTTCACTCTGCCCGCGCATGCGGTCAATGCCAGCGATAGCAGAACGGCCAGCAGTGGCTTTAGCGCTTTATGCGACATCGGATGCTCCTTTAAGAATCACACGCGTGCCGGCCAGCATATCGTGCGGGGCCAGGCGCTCGCGGGTGAACAGGACGGTCAGGGCAGCCACGCCGCCGGTGATGGTCATGATGGCGCTCGCCCCATGCCGCACGGCGGATTGCACCAGGCTGAGGCGGTCGCCGCTTTCCGTCACTACTTTGATGCCGCAATAGGCTTTACCCAGCGTGGCCTGCCGCGGCCCTGCCACCATCAGGATGTTGTAGATGGCGGAAAGCACCATCCACCAATCGGTGTAGACGGTGCCCCAGTGGTCGACCTCCGGCGTCATCTGCACGAGTTGTTCCAGCGACGGGAAGGGGTAGAAGAACAGCAGCGGCACCAGCGTTGCCAGCTGCATGAGGATGAGGTCATAACCGTAAGCATTCATGCGCTTCCAGAAGCTGGCGTAACGCATGGGCTGGTTGCTGTCCGGCTGCATGGGTGGCTCTAGTCGTCGCGACGCGGCTTGCGGAACGAAGTTTTCTTGTCGCCGCTGTAAGGTTTTTTGTCGCCGTAGGGCTTCTTATCGCCGTAGGGCTTGCGGTCGCCGTAGGGTTTCTTGTCACCGTACGCTTTTTTCTCGCCGTACGGCTTCTTGTCGCCGCGGGGCTTGTATTCGCCCCGGTCTTCACGCGGTTTATATTCGCCGCGCGGACGCTCGCTGCCGCCATCGCGCGGCTTGTATTCACGACGCGGACGGTCGTCACCATCGCGCGGCTTGAACTCGCGGCGGGGGCGGTCTTCACCTTCGCCACGCGGCTTGTATTCACGACGCGGACGATCATCGCCATCACGCGGCTTGAACTCACGACGCGGGCGGTCGTCGCCGTCACGCGGTTTGAATTCGCGTTTCGGGCGGTGCTGGCGCTCCTCATGGTCGCGGTCGAGGCGGGCTTCCTGGCGGGCGGCGTGCTCTTCGTCCTTGGCTTTCACTTTCAGGCCGTGGCGCATGCCGACGAGGAGGCGGCTTACTTCATCGAGCTGTTCGTTGAAGGTGGCGGCGGCTTCCAGACCGAGACGCTCGGCGAGGGCCAGCAGGGTGGCCAACTCGGCGACGCTGCTTTGTGCTTCCTGGTAACCGGCGGCAATGCCGGCTTCCGACGGGCGCACGCTCGACGCCGCGATGCGGGTGGCGATGTTGATGGCGCGGTCCACCGCAAGGGCTTTCAGCTCCGGCGCGCGGAACTCGGCGGCATGCAGCGCTTCGGCGAGGGTGAGGGCTTTCTGCCAGGCCGGCAGGTCCTGATATTCACGCGCGGCTTCGATGCCAGCGGTGCGGAGGGGAGCGGAGGTAACCATGTTATACGAACTTTCTGACGTCGGTTAAGGTGCCTTTGATGGCGGCGGCTGCAGCCATGGCGGGGCTCATCAGGTGGGTGCGTCCGCCCCGGCCCTGACGGCCTTCGAAGTTACGATTGGAAGTGCTCGCGCAGCGTTCACCGGGCGACAGACGGTCATTATTCATGGCAAGGCACATGCTGCACCCAGCCTCGCGCCACTCGAAACCGGCGGCGGTGAAGATTTTGTCGAGGCCCTCGGCTTCGGCCTGTTCTTTCACCAGGCCGGAGCCGGGGACGATCATCGCGAGTTTCACATTGGCCGCCACATGGTGGCCTTCAGCGATTTTCGCCGCTTCGCGCAGGTCTTCGATGCGGCCGTTGGTGCAGGAGCCGATGAAGACTTTATCGATGGTGACCTGCTCCAGCGGCGTGCCGGGGGTGAGGCCCATGTAATCCAGCGAGCGGGCGATGGTTTCGCGCTGCTCTTCCGGGAAGTCGGACGGCGAGGGGACCTTGCCCGAAATCGGCAGCACATCCTGCGGGCTGGTGCCCCAGGTGACTTGCGGCACGATGTCTTCAGCGTTCAATTTGATTTCGACATCGAAATGCGCACCGGCGTCGGTGGGCAGGGTTTTCCAGTAGCTGACGGCAGCGTCGTAATCGGCGCCTTTGGGAGCCATCGGGCGGCCTTTGATATATTCGAACGTCTTCTCGTCGGGCGCAATGAGGCCGGCGCGGGCACCGGCTTCGATGCTCATGTTGCACACCGTCATGCGGCCTTCCATCGTGAGGTCGCGGATGGCGCTGCCGGCATATTCCATCACATAGCCGGTGCCACCGGCGGTGCCGATTTTACCGATGATGGCCAGCACGATGTCCTTCGCCGTCACACCCGCACCCAACTTGCCATCCACCGTGATGCGCATGTTCTTGGCGCGCTTCTGGATGAGGGTTTGCGTCGCCAGCACATGTTCCACTTCCGAGGTGCCGATGCCGAAGGCCAGCGCGCCGAATGCGCCATGGGTAGAGGTGTGCGAATCACCGCAGACGATGGTGGTGCCGGGCAGAGTGAAGCCCTCTTCCGGGCCGACGATATGCACCACGCCCTGGCGTTTGTCGTTCATCTTGAAATAGGTGATGCCGAACTCGGCGCAGTTATCTTCCAGCGTCTGCACCTGAATGCGGCTGGTTTCGTCTTTGATGCCTTGCAGGCGGTCTTTGGTGGTGGGCACGTTGTGGTCGGCCACGGCCAAGGTGAGTTCCGGGTGGCGCACTTTGCGGCCGGCGGTGCGCAGGCCCTCGAAGGCTTGCGGGCTGGTGACTTCATGCACCAGGTGGCGGTCGATATAGAGCAGGCACGTGCCATCGTTCTGCTCGTCCACCAGATGGGCGGCGAAGATTTTATCGAAGAGGGTCTGTGGTTTGTTGGTCTGTGTCATGTTGTTTGTCTTCAAATGGAAAGGGTCCGGATTCAGGGAAACTGAACCCGGACCCCCTGTATCCGTGAACCTAGGTGATTAAGCCTGGGTATCGTTCTTCGCGGCGGCAGCCTCGCCTTTTGCGGCGCTAATCGCGGCCAGGTCGATCTTCTCGCGAATACGCGCCGATTTACCGGTACGGCCGCGCAGGTAGTAGAGTTTCGAGCGGCGCACTTCGCCCTGGCGAACGCGAACCACCGACTCAATACGCGGCGAATGCAGCGGGAAAACACGCTCAACGCCTTCGCCATGGCTCAGCTTGCGCACAGTGAAGGAGGAGTTGAGGCCAGCGTCCTTACGGGCGATGACCAGGCCCTCGAACGCCTGAACGCGCTCGTTGCTGCCCTCGATAATTTTTACGCCGACGCGGACGATATCGCCCGGCTTGAAGCTGTCGAGCTGTTTGCCGTCGCTGACTTTTTTCTGCGTTTCGGCTTCGATTTGCTGTACAATATTCATAATATTCCCCAAATTCCGTAAGGACGGGGTGTTTAGCGCGGGTTGCCCAGCGATGCAAGGGTTTATTTGCCCAAAGTCGGCAGTTGCCACTCAGCGCCGGATTTGTTAACCTTTTTGAATGAAAAAACAAGCTTTCAGCCTGGTCGAACTCAGCATCGTCCTGGTCATCCTCGGCCTGCTCACAGGCGGGATCCTGGCGGGGCAGAGCCTGATTCATGCGGCGGAATTGCGGGCGATCACGACGGAATATAACCGCTATTATTCGGCCATGAACGCCTTCCGCGATAAATATTTCCAGCTGCCGGGCGATATGAACAACGCCGTTTCGTTCTGGGGCGCGGCGGATGGCAGCACCGGTAATACGGCCGCCTGCGCCACCACTCAGGGCACCGGCACGCAGACCTGTAATGGCAATGGCGACAATCAGATTCTGGCCAGCACAGCGAGCGAGGAGCGCACCCGCTTCTGGCAGCACCTGGCCAATGCCGGGCTGATCGAGGGGAATTACACCGGCATCCTTTCCAGCGGTAATATGGTGGGCGGCACGAACGTTCCACCTAGCAAGCTGGGCGGGGCGGCCGCCTGGGGGATCTCTTGCCTGGGGAATGTGACCGGCTCGGCCTACCTGCCGGATGGCAGTTACGGCAATGCGTTCAACTTCGTGACGCGCCCGGCAGCGATGGGGGCCATCTCTCCGCCCGATGTCTGGAACATCGATAGCAAGATGGATGACGGCAAGCCTGTCACCGGTAAGCTCCGTGCCTCCTGGGGCACGCCCTACAGCACGGCGACCCCGGCCACCGCCTGCACCACCGCCGCCACCAGCGCCGATACCACCGCTACCTATAATCTGAGCGACAACAACAAGGATTGCGCCGTCTGGATCGTGACTGGCTTTTGAGAAACGCAGGATGAAAAAACAAGCTTTCAGCCTTGTCGATACGGTGCAGTTCGACGGCTATGACTGCGTGATCTTCTTCCGCCAGCAGTTTTAGCGGTTACTTCTTCACCAGATCCGGCCGGCGCCGGGCGGTGATTTCTTCCGCCCGCTCGCGGCGCCATTTCGTGATGTTGGCGTGATGGCCGCCGGTGAGGATTTCGGGCACGGCGCGGCCTTCCCAGAGGGCGGGCTTGGTATAGTGGGGATATTCAAGCAGGTTGGCATAGTCGCCATCGCCAAAACTTTCCTCGCCGAGTGATTCATGCTTGCCGACCACGCCTGGCAGCAGCCGCACGCAGCCTTCGAGCAGCGCCATGGCCGGGATGTCGCCGCCCGTCAGCACAAAATCGCCCAGCGAGATTTCGCGCGGCTGGTGTTTTTCCAAAACGCGCTCGTCCAGCGCCTCATAGCGCCCGCAAAACATGATGAGGTTCTGCTGGCTCAACTCGCGCAGCAGCGGCTGGGTGATGCGCTCGCCGCGGGGGGAGAAGTGGATGAGCTGTGCATTCGGAAGCTTGGCTTGTGCATGCAGGATGGCTGCATCGGCCACTTCGGGGCGGATGACCATGCCTGCGCCGCCGCCATAGGGCGTATCGTCGACCTTCTGGTGGATGCCGGTGCCGAACTGACGCAGGGGGATCATCTCGAGCTGCCAGTCGCCACGCTCCAGCGCATCGCCGATCAGCGAATGGGCGAGGGGGCCGGGCCACATCTCGGGCATCAGGGTGATGATGGCGGCTTTCATGCGCCTTCCTCCTCGGCCCGGCTGCCAAGCAGTTCGGGCGGGGTGAAGGTGAGGCGGCGCGCCGCGCGGTCGATGGTGGGGAAATTGCTATCGGTGAAACTGAAATATTCCTGGCCGCCGGCAGCGAAGGCGATTTCGATGAGGTCGCCGGCGCCGTAATTGGCCACGCTGGCGACGCTGCCGAGATGCTGGCCTGCAGCATCCACCACCTCCATGCCTTCGAGTTCGGCGACATAGAAGCGCGTGTCTTCCTTGAGGGCGGGCAGAGCGCTGCGCGGCACGCCCAGTTCGCGCCCGCGCCAGAGGTCGGCCTCATTGCGGTCTCTCAGCCCTTCGATGGCAACGATATAGAGGCCCTGCGCCTGCCCGGTGACAGCCAGCTTCACGCTGCGGCCCTGGCGGTCGGTGAGGGCATAGCGCGCGAAACCGTCGCCCGGTTCGCAGAAGCTTTTCACCTTCAGACGCCCGCTCACCCCATGCGGCTGGGTGACGACGGCCATGACAATCCAATCATCCGACGGCATCGGTTAGAACATGGCATAGCCGATGACAGCGAACACCGCCCCGGCAACAGCGACAACAAGAGCCATAAACCCTCCAGAAATACGTCGCGGACGGTAATGGATTGCGCTGCCGCCTCCAAGCATTTTCATATGGGGAATTGATGGCTTTCGATCATTTCGTCATTTTAGCATCAGCGAATGGGAGTAGAAGGGGCTGGTCACTATTCCCAACCCAAGGAGATTCTCATGGCCATCCGCACGAAACTGATCTTTACGGCAGCGGCCGCAGCGCTCATCGCTGGCGGCGCATTTGCGCAAAACACCGTCGGCACGCCCGGCACGGTCGATTCCGGCCACCCGCGCGTCAACGAAGTGGACCAGCGCCTCGACAACCAGCAGAACCGCATCGATGCCGGTGTGGCCCAGGGCACCGTCACCCCGAAACAGGCCGGCCGCGACGAAGCACGTGACGCCCGTATCGAGCAGCGCGCGCAGGCCGATGAAGCAGCTAACGGCGGCAAGCTCACCAAGGCCCAGCAGCGTCGCCTTAACAAGGGCCTGAACAAGGATAGCAGCGATATCGCCAAACAGCGCGCCAACTAAACGCGACGCAAAGAAAAACGGCGGCACCGTGAGGTGTCGCCGTTTTCGTTAGGTTTTTAGCGGCTCGCGCAGCTTTGGCGCTACGCGGGCTGGTTAAGCAGCCGGTGCTTCTTCGGCAGCCGGAGCGGCAGCGGCTTCGGCAGCAGCGGCGGCTTCCGCCTCAGCGGCGGCTTTTGCCTCGACTTCAGCCTGCGCGCGCTTCTCGGCGCGGGTCAGCTTGTCGGCTTTCTTGCGGGCTTTTTGCGGCTTGCCTTCGGTGCTGCGCGGCTTGGCGAGACCTTTTTCAACCAGCAGCGTGTTCACGCGGTCCGACGGGGTAGCGCCAACGCCGAGCCAGTGCTTCGCGCGGTCGGTATCGATCACGATACGCACGTCCGAGCCTTTAGCGGCCAGCGGGTTGAAGCTGCCGATACGCTCGATAAAATCGCCATCACGCGGCTTGCGGCTGTCGGCAACGACGATACGGTAATAGGGTTTTTTCTTCGCGCCACCACGGGCGAGACGGATTACTGCGGCCATGTCAAAACTCCTTTCGGTTAAACCGGGCTGAATTGCCCGCGTTCATATACCCAAGAAGACAGTGGGAGCGGGCTTTAACCACAGGCGCGGCCTGCACGCAACGGTTTTCTGACAGGCACGACGGCATAATCTTCATGCAATATTAAGCATTTTATGGCATAGTGATATGAGAAATAAGGGATAATATGGCAAACCCAACCGTTGAAGAAACCCGCACCCAGTTAAAAAAAGCGGTCGAAGAGCAGAATTTCCAGGCGTTCGATGCGGCCTATGGCGCATTCCTGAGCCCTTATGATCTCTATCAGCAGCAGCGTGGCGACGGCGACCTGGCATTCACCAACCCCATCTTCGGCCAGGCCGGCAGCCACCGCCTCACCACCACGCCGCAAGACCAGGCGGTTCCCATCCTCGCCCGCGCCCGGGCAGCCAGCAGCGTGCTGGCGGAAATGCCGGTGCAGGAGCGCAAGGAACTGCTGCAGGCCGTGCAAAAGCGCATCGCCGCCCGCGCCGCCGAGATCGAAACGACCATCACCGCCGATACGGGCAAACCTATCAAACTCGCCAGGGGCGAAATGACCAAGGGCGATGCCTGGTTCGACTGGGCCTACGCCAACGCCGATGGGCAGATCGGTAAATTGAATGATCGCCGCAAGCCTATGGGGGCGGTGCAGGTGATCGGTGCGTATAACTATCCTTATGCGTTGGCCATCGGCGGCATCGTCGGTGGCATCGCCGGCGGCAACGGCGTGATTGTCAGCGCGCCGCTGAAAGCGCCGCACTGGGTGTTCCCCTTCATGCAGGCCGCGCAGGAAGGGCTCGATGATTTTATCAAGCAGAAAGGCATTCAGGGCGGTAACGCGATTGCGCTGAAGGCCGGGCTGTTTCAGGCCAGCTTCGGCATCAACGAAACCCTGACACGGGAGGTAGATGTGGTGCATTTCGTCGGCAGCGACACCGTCGGCCGCCGCATCGAAACCATGCGCCCCGGCAAACGCACCATCCTCGAGATGGGCGGCACTAACGTGGTGACGGTGCTGAATTCCGCCGTCAACACTACGGTGCAGAACCCAAAAGACAAAAGCAAAACCGTCTATATGACGCCGGAATGGATTGCCGAGAGCATCTATGGCGGCTTCGGCCCGGCCAGCGGCCAGCGCTGCACCGCGCCGCGCATCCTCTGCGTGCAGAAGGGGCGGGCGGAGCAGGTGGTCAGCAGGCTGGCAGAAATCTGCCGGCGCGATTTCCACGCGCACAAGCTCGGCAACCCCTTTGACGATAAAACGGAGATGGGCCCGCTGGTCGACCGCGAAACGTTCGAGGCGATGAAGACAGCCATGGCCAGGGCGGAAAGCCTGGGCGCAAAAGTCTCCCACGCCGAGACATGGCCGCCCAACCCGAACGAATTCCCGCTATCCGGTAAAGCCTATTGGGCCACCCCGGTGATGATCGACTGGTCGAACGTGCCGGCAGAAAAAATGGGCGAGGCATACACACTCATGCAACACGAAATCTTCGGCCCGCTGCTGCATGTGGTGAAACCGGTGGAGACCATCCAGCAGGCGGTCGCATTCACCAATGAGATGGACCATGTGAACAGGCTGGCCGGCTCGGTCTATTCCCAATATGCCTCGGATGCCGATTATTTCCAGGACGCGACTCACGTCACCTCGATGAAACATAACGAACCGCCGAAGGACATGTCGCCCGAGCAATATCACGGCCATCCGGACCGGTTGCGCATCGGCGGCGGCACGCATTTCGAGCTCTATACGCAGGGGCCGATTGTTCAACAGGGGCAGCGCTTCAGCTAGCCGCCCAGCATGCGCTTCAGCGCCATGGGATTCATCATCCCCTTCACGCCCATTTTCTTGATCTGCTTCATCATGGTTTCCATCTGCTGCCATTGCTTGAACAGCTGGTTGACCATTTGCACCGTGGTGCCGGAGCCGTTGGCGATGCGGCGGCGGCGGCCGGCATTGAGCAGGTTAGGGTCGGCCCGCTCGGCCGGCGTCATCGAGAGGATGATAGCCTCCTGACGCTTCACGATGCTATCGTCGATGGTCTGACCCGCCATCGCTTCCTTCAGCTTGCCCATGCCGGGCATGTGGTTCATCACCGAGCCGATGCCGCCCATTTTGGAAATCTGGCGCATCTGCTGCAGCAGGTCATTCATGTCGAACTTGCCCGCCATCATGCGTTTGGCGGTAGCGTCGGCCTCGGCGCTGTTCATGGTTTCCTGCGCCCGCTCGACCAGCGACACGATATCGCCCTTATCGAGAATGCGCGAGGCGATGCGCTCGGGGTGGAAGGGCTCCAGCTGATCGAGCTTCTCACCCATGCCGGCGAATTTCACCGGCTGGCCGGTGACCTGGCGCATGGAAAGCGCCGCCCCGCCGCGCGCATCGCCATCCAGCCGCGTGAGGATGATGCCGGTGACGCCGATGGCTTCATGGAACGATTTGGCGATGGTCACGGCATCCTGCCCGGTCAGCGCATCGGCGACCAGCAGGGTTTCGACGGGCGAGGCGAGTGCCTTTACTTCTTTCAGCTCACCCATCAACGCGTCATCGATATGCAGGCGGCCGGCAGTGTCGAGCAGCAGCACATCATAATTGCCGGTGCGTGCGGCCGCGAGGGCGCGCCTGGTGATGGCGGCGGGTTTTTCATCCGCAACGATCGGCAGCGCATCGACCCCCGCTTGCGCGGCGACGGTGGCCAGCTGCTCCTGCGCGGCCGGGCGGTAAATATCCAGCGAAGCGACCAGCACACGCTTTGCGTGCTTTTCCTTCAGGCGCTTGGCTAGCTTACCAGTGCTGGTGGTTTTGCCCGAGCCCTGCAACCCGCACATCAACACCACGGCGGGCGGGGGGGCGGCGAGATTTAGCTCGGCGGTTTCGCCACCGAGCAGCGCCACCAGCGCATCATGTACCAGCTTGATGACCATATTGCCGGGCGACACCGTGGCGACGATTTTCTCGCCGACGATTTTTTCCTTCAGCCCGTTGATGAACTCTTTCACTACCGGCAGCGCCACATCGGCCTCCAGCAGCGCCATGCGCACCTCGCGCATCGCGGCATCGACATCGGCCTCGTTCAGCGTGCCTTTGCGGAACAGCTGGTCGAACGAGCCGGTGAGTTTTTTGGAAAGGGAATCGAACATGGCGGGTGGTATAGGTAACGTCGCGGCATCTTTCAACAGGCATAAAAAAACGCCCGCCCCGAAGGGCAGGCGTTAGTGAGAGAGACACAGAATTGATTGAGGGTGTAATGCGAGTGAGAATTATTCGCAAGTATATTTTTAAGCATATTGTTTTATATAATAAATCATTGTTAATTGTGGTCAAAACAGCCAAGATTGGGGGCAAGGGCGCATCCCAACTTGCTCCGAGGGGTGATTTTCCGTATGGTGGCGGCCACTTAAAACAGGGACGATATGTCAAAAAACGCTGCATCCCCCGATATTTCCGGCCTCAGCTTCGAATTGGCCATGAAAGAGCTGGAGACCATCGTCCGCGCGCTGGAGGCCGGGAATGCCGACCTCGATAAAGCCATCGGCGATTATCAGCGCGGCACGGCCCTGAAGGAACATTGCCTGGCCAAGCTGGCGGAAGCGAAACTGAAGGTCGAACAGATCCAGCAGCGCGCCGACGGCAGCACCGCCACCACCGATTTCGCCCACGAATAGAGAGTATCCATGTTGAAGCACGACCCCGCCGCCCAGCAGCAACTGCAAACCGCACTCGCCGACATCGCCGACCGACTCGACACGGTGATGGATGAAATCCTCCCCACGCGCCTCACGGTGACCAACAAGGTCATCTCCCTGCATAGCCGCGAGGAGGAAGACAAGGAAAACGGCGCCGAGCCCGAGGGCGAAGCGAAGGTAATGGAAGCCATGCGCTATTCCGTGCTCGGCGGCGGCAAACGCCTGCGCCCGTTCCTTACGGTGGAATCGGCCCGCCTGTTCGGCGTCAACCCCGACGCAGCGATGATGACGGCGGCGGCGATGGAATTCGTCCACGTCTATTCACTGATTCATGATGATTTGCCCGCCATGGATAACGATGATTTCCGCCGTGGCAAACCCAGCTGCCACAAGCAGTTCGGCGAAGCCGCCGCGATTCTCGCCGGCGATGCACTGCTCACCTATTCCTTCGAAGTGCTCGCCAACCCGCGCGTGCATGCCGACCCCAACGTGCGCTGCGAGCTCATCCGCTCCGTCGCCCGCGCCGCTGGCGTGCGCGGCATGGTCGGCGGCCAGATGATGGACCTCGATGCCGAACATAAACGCCTGACGCTGGATGAAGTCATCCGCCTGCAACGCCTGAAAACCGGCGAGATGTTCGCAGTGGCCTGTGAAGCCGGCGCCATCCTGGGCAAAGCGCCCGAGCCGATGCGCGCCCGCCTGCAGCGCTACGCGCATGATATCGGCCTGGCATTCCAGATCACCGACGATTTGCTCGATGTCGAAGGCACCCGCACCGAAACCGGCAAAGGCGTGAAGAAAGACGCCGCCGCCGGCAAGGCTACCATCGTGGCCGCCCTCGGTGTCGACCGCGCGCGCGAGCAGGCGCAAACGCTGGCCCAGCAGGCGCTCGACCATATCAGCGTGTTCGACGCCCGCGCCGCCCAGCTGCGCGCGCTGGCCAACTTCGTCGTCACCCGCCGCAACTAGTGGCGAAGCTCCGCCTTGATCTCGCCCTCGTCGAACGCGGCCTGGCCGATTCGCGCACGAAGGCGCAGGCGTTGATTATGGCCGGGCTGGTCTATCGCGGCGAACAGAAGCTGGATAAGGCCGGGCTGGAAATTGCCGAGGATGTAGAAATCACCGTGCGCGGCAAGGAGCATCCCTGGGTATCGCGCGGCGGCATGAAGCTGGCGAAGGCGCTGGCGGAATTTTCGATTGATGTGACGGGTGCAGTGGCGATGGATGTTGGCGCCAGCACCGGCGGTTTCACCGATGTATTGCTGACCAATGGCGCCGCGAAAGTTTATGCTGTCGATGTCGGCCACGGCCAACTGGATGTAAAGCTACGCAACGACCCGCGCGTGGTGGTGATGGAAGAAACCAACGCGCGCCATCTCACCGCCGAGATGGCCGAACCGCTGGATGTCGTCGTCTGCGATGCCAGCTTCATCAGTTTGAAAAAAGTGCTTCCCGCGGCACTGAAACTCGCCAGGCCCAATGCGCAATTGGTCACCCTCATCAAACCGCAGTTTGAAGTGGGCAAGGCGGAGGTCAGCCGCGGCAAAGGCGTCATCCGCGATGCGGCGCTGCATGCGCAGGTGTGCGACGATATCCGCGCCTGGATCATGGGCGAGGGGTGGCAGGTGCAGGGCATCGCCGAAAGCCCCATTACCGGCCCTAAGGGCAATAAGGAATTCCTGCTTTATGCCACGCGAGGTTGACGATGGATGTTGTTTTTACCCAGGCCTTCCTGCACCGCCTGTTGCCTTACAAACACGAGGTGACGCTGAATGCCATGCGCCATCTCGATCTCGCTGCTTATAAGCAGCATGCGCCTATCGCAGGCCTCGCGGCATTGCTGGCTTCACTACTGCTATATGCATTGGGCATTTGGCTGCGGCGCATGCCGGCGGAAGTCAGCACCGAATCGCAACAACAGCGGATCAAACAATTGCACGCCGTTGCCAACGGCTGGTTGCCATGGGTGCTGATTTTATCGCCGACACCCATCGGCGGCGTGCTGATCGTTGCGGCCGGGTTTTTCGCCATGCGCCCATGGTTGGCATTCGCCGTGATCGTGGCGGCCGAAATAGCCTGGCGCGCCTCACCGTTACTTTAGGCGGCTTTCGTTTTGCCTTTGGCAGGTTTTGCCTTTGCAGCGCTTTTGGCGAGCAGCGGTTTCAGGTAACGGCCGGTGATGGATTTTTCCTGCACGGCCACTTCCTCGGGCGTGCCGGTGGCCATCACATTGCCGCCTTTGTTGCCGCCGCCGGGGCCGATATCGATGATGTAATCGGCGGTTTTGATGACATCGAGGTTATGCTCAATCACCACCATGGTATTGCCCGAATCGACCAGCTTGCCCAGCACATGCAGCAGGCGGCGGATATCTTCGCTATGCAGGCCGGTGGTGGGCTCGTCGAGGATATAGAGCGTCTTGCCGGTGGCGCGTTTGGAAAGCTCCTTCGCCAGCTTGATACGCTGCGCCTCACCGCCAGAAAGCGTGGTGGCCGACTGGCCGAGGCGGATGTAACCCAGCCCTACCTCGCTCAATGCCACCAGCTTCTCTTTGATGGAGGGATGGTTGACGAAATAATCGACCGCTTCGCCCACCGTCATGTTCAGCACATCGGCGATGGATTTGTCTTTATACTTCACCTCAAGGGTTTCGCGGTTGTAGCGCTGGCCCTTGCACTGGTCGCAGGTGACATAGACATCGGGCAGGAAGTGCATTTCGATTTTGATCATGCCGTCGCCCTGGCAGGCTTCGCAACGGCCGCCTTTGACGTTGAAGCTGAAACGGCCAGCCTGATAGCCGCGTGCCTTCGATTCCGGCAGGCCGGCGAACCAATCGCGGATCGGCTGGAAGGCGCCGGTGTAGGTGACTGGGTTCGAGCGTGGCGTGCGGCCGATGGGCGACTGGTCGATCTCGATGATCTTGTCGATATGTTCGAGGCCCTCGATGGAATCATGCGCGCCGGGGGTGACTTTGGTGCCATGCAGACGTCGGGTGACAGCTTTGTAGAGCGTTTGAATCACCAGCGAGGATTTGCCGCCGCCGGAAACGCCGGTGACGCAGGTGAGCAGACCTAGCGGGAACTCGGCGGTGATGCCCTTCAGGTTGTTGGCGCGAGCGTTTTTGATGGTGATCCTGCGGTTGCGCGAAGCGGCGCGGCGCTCGGTGGGAACGGGGATGACGCGCGTGCCAGCCAGATATTGGCCGGTGATGCTTTCCTTCACCTTCATCACCTGCGCCGGGGTGCCTTGCGCCACCACATGGCCGCCATGGATGCCCGCGCCCGGGCCCATATCGACCAGGTAATCGGCATGTTTCATGGTGTCTTCATCATGCTCGACGACGATGACGGTGTTGCCCAGCTCGCGCAGATGTTCGAGGGTGGCGAGCAGGCGCTCGTTATCGCACTGGTGCAGGCCGATGGAGGGCTCGTCCAGCACATAGACCACGCCGGAAAGGCCGGAGCCGATCTGCGAGGCGAGGCGGATGCGCTGCGATTCGCCGCCGGATAGCGTGCCGGATTCGCGCTTCAGCGTGAGGTAATCGAGCCCGACATTGTTCAGGAAGCCCAGGCGGGCGCGGATTTCTTTCAGGATTTTTTCGGCGATCTGGTTCTGGCGGGAATCGAGTTTCTTCGGCAGTTCGCCGAACCATTGCACGGCATCTTCGATTGTCAGCTCGGTGGCCTGGGCGATGTTCTTTTCGCCGACGCGCACGCACAGCGCTTCCGGCTTCAGGCGGGCGCCGTGACATTCATCGCAGGGGGCGGTGGCCTGGAATTTTTCCAGTTCCTCGCGCGTGTAGTCGCTCTCGGTTTCGCTGTAGCGGCGCTGCAGGTTGCCGATGACGCCTTCGAACGGTTTGTTACTATGGAAGGTGCGCGCGCCATCGAAATAAGCGATCTTGATCGCTTCTTCACCCGAGCCGTTGATGATCACATCCTGCACGGTCTCCGGCAGGTCGCGGAAGCGGGTTTGCAGCGACACCTTGTAATGTTTCGCCACGCCCTCGAGCGCCTGCTGATAGAATTTGGCATGGCCGGTGGCCCAAGGCGCGATGGCGCCCTGCGCCAGCGACAGGTTGGGGTCGGGCACGATCAGCGCCTCGTCGAAATACATCTGGGTGCCGAGGCCGTCGCAGGTGGGGCAGGCGCCGAAGGGCGAGTTGAACGAAAAGAGGCGCGGCTCGATCTCGGCCAGCGTGAAGCCCGAGACGGGGCAGGCGAACTTGGCAGAATAGGTGAGGATCTGGCCGTTCTTCTGCTTGTGTGCCTTCTTGCTCTCCGGCAGCTCAACGATCTCTACCTGCAGCAGCCCATCGGCGATGTTGAGGCAGGTCTCCACCGATTCGGCGAGGCGGTTGCCCAGCTCGCTGCCGGTTTTGATACGGTCGACCACCACGGCGATGTCGTGCTTCTTGTTCTTATCCAACGTCGGCAGATCGCTGATCTCATAAAGTTCGCCATCGATTTTCGCGCGGGTGAAGCCGCGCTTGGCGAGGTGTTGCAGTTCCTTCACATGCGTGCCCTTGCCGCCGCGCACGATGGGGGCGAGCAGGTAAATCTTCGTGCCCTGCGGCAGGGCATTGATAGCATCCACCATCTGGCTGACGGTCTGCGATTCGATGGGCAGGCCGGTGGCCGGCGAATAGGGAATGCCGGCGCGCGCCCAGAGCAGGCGCATATAATCGTAAATCTCGGTGACGGTGCCGACAGTGGAGCGCGGGTTCTTCGACGTGGTTTTCTGGTCGATGGCGATGGCCGGTGACAGGCCGTCGATGCTCTCCACATCCGGCTTATCGTGGATGTTCAGGAACTGGCGCGCATAGGCCGAAAGCGATTCGACATAGCGCCGCTGCCCCTCGGCATAGAGCGTATCGAAGGCGAGGGAGGATTTGCCCGAGCCCGACAGCCCGGTGATGACCACCAGCGAATTCTTCGGCAGGTCGAGATCGACATTTTTAAGGTTATGCTGTTTCGCGCCGCGGATGGAGATAACGTCCTGGGTCATGCTGCCTGCTTTCGGGTTGGGCAGGGAATATAGGGATGCATGGCCCCTTACGTCAATCATACCCCATCGTTATTACGCATATTTAATGTCCCGTGCATAAGCCCAAGGCAGCGCTTGCCATCGCGCGGCGTGGGCTTCTATGATACCCGCCTCGTAACCCGTGTAAGGAGCGCCATATGGCCGGTAGCATCAATAAAGTCATTCTCGTAGGTAACCTCGGCGCCGAGCCGGAAGTGCGCGCCACGCAGGATGGGCGCGAGATTTGCAATCTCCGCATCGCCACGTCCGAGTCCTGGAAGGACCGCAACACCGGCGAGCGCAAAGAGAAAACCGAATGGCACCGCGTGGTGATTTTCAACGACAACCTCGTGCGCGTGGCAAAGGATTACCTGCATAAAGGCAGCAAGGTTTACATCGAAGGCCAGCTGCAGACCCGCAAATGGACCAACAAGGAAGGCCAGGAGCAATATAGCACCGAAGTGGTGCTGCAGGGCTTCAATGGCAACCTCACCATGCTCGACGGCCCGCGTGAGCGCGGCGCTGCCGGTGCCGGCGGTGGCGATTACGGCCAGAGCAGCTATGGCAGCGCGCCCGCACCCCAGCGCGCCCGCGCCGTGGAAGCTGAACTTGACGATGAGATTCCGTTCTAAACCATCTGGAGAATTCTTATGAACATGCGTTCCCTCCTGCCGTTCGCGGCTGTGCTGGCCACCGTTGCCTGCGGCAGCTCGGCCGATGATAACCAGGCCGTCACCGCTGGCTCGAAGCCCTTCATGAGCATGGCGGTGAAATCCACCACCGTGCGCGGCAATATCGCCGAAGTGTCGGGCGTTGGCGGCAACGTGCTGGTGATCAAGGGCAAGGAGGGCACGACGCTGCTCGATACCGGCGTCGAGCCGCGCACGGCGACGCTGGACGAAGCGCTGAAGCAGCTGCACGCCAGGAAGGTGACGCAGGTGGTCGATTCGCACTACCACTTCGACCATACCGGCGGCAACCTGCATTACGCCAGCATGGGCGCCACCATCATCGCCCAGCAGAACGTGAAGACGCGCCTCGCCCAGCCGCAGCATATCGACTTCTTCAACCTGACCTTCCCGCCCGCGCCCGCCAAGGCGCTGCCGACGGTGACCTTTGCCGATAGCTATGTGGTGAAGGCCGGCGGCCATACGCTTTCGCTCGTCCACCCGCCCAGGCCGGCGCATACGGATGGCGATATCTTCATCAAAATCGCCGATGCCGACGTGATTTTCACCGGCGATATCTATTTCAACAAGCTCTATCCCTTTATTGATTATGGGGTAGGTGGTAACATCGACGGCATGATCGCCGCGGCCGACCAGGTGCTGGCCAATGCCGATGCGAAAACCAAAATCATCCCCGGTCATGGCGACATTTCAGGCAAGGCCGACCTGCAGAAATACCGCGATATGCTCGCCACCGTCAGCGGCCGCGTGCATAAGCTGATCGATGCCGGCAAGAGCGAGGACGAAGTGGTGGCCGCTAAGCCTACCGCTGATTTCGACGCCGTCTGGGCCAAGGGCATGTTCAATGGCGAACAGTTCACCCGCGTCGTCTATCGTGGGCTGAAAAACTAGCGCATGACGAGTCTTTCCTTCCGCAAAATGCACGGCACCGGCAATGATTTCGTGGTGCTGGATGCCCGCGCCAACCCGCTCTCGCTCAGCGAAGCGCAGGTGCGCCGGCTGTGTGACCGCCATTTCGGCATCGGCTGCGATACGCTGGTGGTGCTCGACAAGGCGACGGAAGGCGATGTCGCCACGCGCTTCTACAACAGCGACGGCACGCTCAGCGCCACCTGCGGCAATGCCAGCCGATGCGTCGCCGATATCGTAATGCGCGAGACGGGGCGCGAGGCCGTGCAGCTTTCCACCGGCGGCGGCCTGCTGGAAGCGACGCGCGCGGCCGATGGCGGCATCACCGTCAATATGGGCGCGCCCAAGCTGGAATGGCAGCAGATTCCGCTCAGCGAAAGCCGCAATACCCTGCATCTGGGCCTTGAACAGGGGCTGTTGATGGACCCGGTGGCCGTGAACATGGGCAACCCCCACGCCATTTTCTTCGTGCATGATCTGCACCATATCAAACTGGCCGATTGGGGCCCGAAGCTGGAGCATCACCCGCTCTTCCCCCAGCGCGCCAACATCAGCGCCGTGCAGGCGCTCAGCCCCAGCCATATCAAGATGGTGGTGTGGGAACGCGGCGTTGGCCTCACGCTCGCCTGCGGTTCCGCTGCGTGCGCGGCAGTGGTTGCCGGTGTACGCCGCGAGATCACCAGCCGCAACGTGCAGGTGGATGTGCCCGGCGGTAGCCTGCAAGTGGAATGGCCGCAGGACGGCGAGGTGCGCATGAGCGGCGGCGTGGCTTATGTTTTCGAAGGCCAGATCGAGATTTAGCCAGCCGTCATTGCAAGCGAGTGCGCGGCAATCCACCTTGCAGCGCCCGAAGATGGATTGCCGCATCACCGATGGCCCCCCGCAATGACGATATCCTTTACTTTCCGCCGTTTTCCGCTAGTTCTGCGGCCATGTCCGTCGATGTCGTCACATTCGGTTGCCGCCTGAACACTTACGAGAGCGAAGTGATGAAAAATCACGCGCTCGCTGCTGGTTTAAGCGACACCATTATTTTCAACACCTGCGCCGTGACGGCCGAGGCGGAAGCGCAGGCGCGCCAGGCGATTCGCCGTGCGCGGCGCGAGCACCCGGAAAAGCGCATCGTGGTGACGGGCTGCGCGGCGCAGATCCGGCCGGATGATTTTTCGGCCATGCCGGAAGTGAACGCCGTGATCGGCAATGCGGAGAAGATGGAGGCGAAAGCCTACCTCGCCATCGACAGCGAACGCGCGCAAGTGAACGACATCATGAGCGTGAAGGAGACTGCGTCGCATCTCGTCTCGTCGTTCGACGGCAAGGCGCGGGCGTTCCTGCAGGTGCAGAACGGCTGCGACCACCGCTGCACCTTCTGCATCATCCCCTATGGCCGCGGCAATTCGCGCAGCGTGCCGATGGGCGAGGTGGTGACGCAAGTACGCGCGTTGGTCGAGGCCGGGTTCAACGAAGTGGTGTTCACTGGCGTCGATGTTTCCGATTACGGCAAAGACCTGCCAGGCGCGCCAACGTTGGGGCAGATGATGCGCCGCGTGCTGGCGTTAGTGCCCGAACTCAAACGCTTGCGCCTGAGTTCTATCGATGCGGTTGAAGTGGATGACGAGCTCTATCGCCTCATCGCCGAGGAGCCGCGACTGATGCCGCACCTGCATGTCAGCCTGCAGGCGGGTGACGACATGGTGCTCAAGCGTATGAAGCGGCGGCACCTGCGGGCCGATATTATTGCATTCTGCGACAAGGTGCGGCTCTTGCGCCCCGATATGGCTTTCGGCGCTGATATCATCGCCGGCTTTCCCACCGAGACGGATGCGATGTTCGACAATACGCTGAAGCTGGTGGAAGAGGTGGGCCTCACCTATCTGCATGTGTTTCCGTATTCCGCCCGCGTCGGCACCCCGGCGGCACGTATGCCGCAAGTGCCCAAGCCCATACGCAAGGAGCGCGCGGCGCTGCTGCGTGCAGCGGGCCAGCAGCAGTTGGAGAAGCATCTGGCCGCGCAAATCGGCCGCACGCTGGAACTGGTGGTGGAGCAGGACGGCCTGAGCGGCCATGCAGAAAATTTCGCACCGGTGAAGCTGGCGCAGCCGCAGCCGGTTGGCAGCCTGCAACGCGTGACGATTGCGCGGGCCGACACACAATTTCTGTACGCCGCATGAGCTGGTTTTCCAAACTCTCACAGGGGTTGAAAAAAACCTCGACGGCCATTGGTGACGTATTCACCAAAAGCCGCCTCGATGCGGCGATGCTGGAAGAGCTGGAGGAAGCGCTGATCATCGCCGATATGGGTGTTGGGCTTGCCGGCGAAATCACCCAGGAAATCGGCGCTTCGCGGCACGATGCGGATATCTCCGGCGACGCGCTGCGTAGCTTGCTGGCCGATGCCATCGCCAGACGGTTGGAACCGTACGCATTGCCCCTCAAAATAGAAAGCTCCGCGCCCTGCGTGGTGATGGTGGTCGGAGTGAATGGCAACGGCAAGACCACCACTATCGGCAAGCTGGCGCACAGTCTCAGCGGGCAGGGCAAGAAGGTAATGCTGGTGGCGGCCGACACGTTCCGCGCGGCGGCGGTGGAGCAACTGCGGGTGTGGGCCGAGCGGGCGGGGGTGCCGTTTGTCAGCGGCGCGACGAATGCCGACCCGGCCTCGGTGGCCTATCAAGGTGTCGAGCGGGCCATCGCCGAGAAGGCGGATGTCGTGTTCATCGACACTGCCGGCCGCCTGCATACCAAGGACGACCTGATGGCCGAGCTGGGCAAGATCACCCGCGTCATCCAAAAGCTGGTGCCGGATGCGCCGCATGCCGTGCTGCAGGTGCTGGATGCCACCACCGGCCAGAACGCCCTGGCGCAGGTGAAGGCATTCCGCGAGGTAGCGGGGGTAACGGGCCTCATCGTCACCAAGCTCGACGGCACGGCCAAGGCCGGCGTGGTGGTGGCCCTGGCGCAGACATTCAAACTGCCCATCCACGCCATCGGCGTGGGCGAGGGGGCGGAGGATTTACAGCCCTTCGATGCGACGGATTTTGCTAAGGCATTGGTTGGGCTGGTTTAACTGCCAAACCAGTGTTTTCCTGCCACAAATGGTAATTCTATGCCGGCCCGATTAACGCAATTTTAGTAAAGTCTTGGTATTCTTTTTACCAATGCATATAGTCGGCTGAAATAAGAAGAAAAAATTGCCGACGCACAAGGGGTGAAGATGGCTGGTGGACGCCTGAAGGCTGATCCGTTGTTCCAAGGGCTTGCGCGCCCCCCTATGATCATGGGGGTCAGCTACATGTATTTCGTGGTCAACGCGATGATCACCGTGATCACCTTCATCGACAGCAAATCGTTCCTGGCATTTCTGGTCGGCGTGGTCATCCACCTGTTCGGCTATCTGCTCTGCATGCGCGAGCCGCGCGCGGTGGAACTGTGGATGCTGCGCATGAAATACGGCTTCCGCAGCTGGAACCGCCGCTATCACCACCACACCAACTCCTATGACGTGTTCTAGATGATCCTGAAACCCCTGCAGCGCCGCAAGGTATCGAAAGAGCAGTTCGCCAAGCGCGAAGTGTCGGCAGCGGATTTCATTCCCTACGACCACCATTGGGACAAGGACACCATCATCACCAAAAACGGCGAACTGCTGCAGGTGATCAAGGTGGATGGCTTCAGCTTCGAAACGGCGGATGATGACGTGGTGGACATGAAGAAAATGGTCCGCAACTCGCTGTATAAATCGATGGCCGAGGGCACGTTCGGGCTTTATTTCCACATGATTCGCCGTCGCCAGAGCGCTTATCCCAGCGGCGAGATGCCGGCAGGCTTTGCCGCCTATGTCGACCGTAAATGGCGGCACAAGCACCATTCGAAAAACACTTTCGTCAACGACCTCTACATCACCGTCATCCGCAAGCAGGACAATAAGGGCGCGGCACGACTGGAGAATATTTTTAAAAAGGTCGAGCAGCGGGCGAACAGGGAAGCCGAAGCCATCCAACTGCATGAAATGCACAAGGAGCTGAAGGAATCCATCTACCGCGTGCTGGCGACATTCAAGGATTACGGCGCGCGGGTGCTGACGACGCGGATGGGCGAATATGGCCCGATGTCGGAACCGCTGGAGTTCCTGGGCCGCCTGGTGAATGCCGGCGAGAGCCAGCCGATGTTGGTGCCGAGCATCGGTATCGACCGTTACCTGCCGGTGAACCGGCTCTATTTCGGCAACCGCGCCATCGAGGTGCGCACGGCGACGGGCACCAAATATGCCGGCATTGTCAGCATCAAGGAATATGCGCCGCACACGGCCGCCGGCATCATGGATGCGTTCCTGCAGCTGCCGTTCGAATTCATCATTTCGCAAAGCTACCAGTTCGCTAACCGGCAGAGCAACCTGGGCTCCATGCAGCTGCAGCAGCGGCGGATGATGCAGTCGCAGGATCTGGCCGCCAGCCAGGTGCGCGAGATTTCCGAGGCGCTGGATATGGCGATGTCGGGCCACATCGCCTTCGGCCAGCACCATATGACCATCATGTGCTGCGAGGATTCGCTGAACGCGCTGGAAGGCGCGATCTCGATGGTGATCGCCGAGCTGGTGAATGTCGGCATCAACCCGGTGCGCGAGAAGTTGGTGCTTGAGCAATGCTATTGGGCGCAGCTGCCGGGCAATTTTGATTACATCGGCCGCAAGGCGAAAATCAACACGCTGAACATCGCCGGTTTTGCGGCCATGCATAACTACCCCGTCGGCAAGGTGCGCGGCAACCACTGGGGCGATGCGGTGACAGTGTTCGACACGACTTCCGGCACGCCGTTCTTCTTCAATTTCCACGCGCGCGATGTCGGCCATACCACCATCATCGGCCCCACCGGCGCCGGTAAGACGGTGCTGATGAATTTCCTCTGCGCCCAGTCGCAGAAGTTCAAATGCCGCATGTTCCTGTTCGATAAAGACCGTGGCGCTGAGATTTTCGTGCGCGCGCTGGGCGGCAAGTATACCAATATCGACCCCAGCCGCCGCTGCTATTTCAACCCGCTGCAACTCGACGACACGATGGAGAACCGCAGCTTCATCGCCGAATGGCTGAGCGCCCTGGTGATGCAGAACGACGAGCCGGTCTCGGCCGACGACCTCGATGTGATCAACCAGGCGGTGGAAGGTAATTTCAAGCTCGATAAGACCGACCGCGTGCTGCATAACATCGCGCCGTTCTTCGGGCTGGAAGGGCCGGGCACCATCGCCTCGCGCCTCAAGCAATGGCACAGCGCCGGCCGTTTCGCGGCGATTTTCGACAATGTGCATGATGTGGTCGATTTCCATTCCGACACCGTGTTCGGCTTCGAGATGGGCGATGTGCTGGCCAACAAGGCGACGCTGGTGCCGGTGCTGCTCTACCTGTTCCACCGCATCCAGATTTCGCTCGACGGCACGCCGACCATGATCGTGCTCGACGAGGCCTGGGCGCTGGTCGATAACCGCGTCTTCGCCGCCAAGATCAAGGACTGGCTGAAGACGCTGCGGAAACTGAACGGCATGGTGGTGTTCGCCACCCAGTCGGTGGAGGATGCGGTGAATTCCAGCATCTCCGACACGCTGATCCAGCAGACGGCGACACAGATTTTCCTGCCCAACCCCAAGGCTACCGAGCCTTACCGCAAAGCTTTCATGCTGAGCGAGCGCGAATTCAACCTGCTGAAAAATACCGACCCGGCGACGCGCTATTTCCTGGTGAAGCAGGGCAAGGACGTGGTGGTGGCGCGCATCGACCTTTCGGGGATGGATGATGTGATCAGCGTGCTTTCCGGCCGCGCCGAGACCGTGGCGGTGCTGGATGAGGTGCTGAAGCAGGTGGGCGACGACCCTGAAGTCTGGCTGCCTATATTTACCGAGCGGGTGAAGCAGGCATGATAGGCGCGCGACAGTTCCTGATGGTTGCTTTGCTGGCGGTGGGTGTGATGCTCGCCGGCACGGCTGCGCATGCAGACAGCACACCGAGTACCACCAGCAGTTCAAGCACCACCAACCCGTGTGCGGCCTATGCTGGGGTGACCAACCGCATCGTCAGTTGCGTACGTGCTTCCATCACCACGGTGACGGCGAGCTATTTCACCCAGTTCTACCCGCTCGTCTCGAATATTATTGGTGGCACTATCACGCTGTCAGTGGCTGTCTACGGCGTGCTGCTGGCCTGGGGGCTGGTGGAGAAGGTGGGGCGCGACACGATTCTGCTGTTGATCAAGATTACACTGGTCGGCTTCTTCTCGATGAATGCCAACCTAATGTACAGCTATGTCACCGCCGCGATGGATTCGGCCACGTATATGATCATCAATGCCGCGCCCACCACCGGCCAGGCCGATGATACCAAGCAGTTCAGTGGCCTCACCTGTCTGCAGGCGATGACACAGGCGAGCAACAATAATGGTGTGCCCGCCGGACCGTGGATTGCGATGGACTGCCTGCTCGACACCGTGATCGGCATCAAAATGCCGACCAATGCCAGCAGCACCAGTACCAATCTCGGCCTGAACCTGGAGGGCCAGGCGACAGCCGCTTATAACAAACAGCTCAGCGGCACTGGCCTGCAGCGCGGCATGATCTATTTCTTCTTCAGCGGCATGTCGACTTCTATCGTGGGGCTGTTGCTCGGCATCCTGGGGTTCATTTTCATGTGGGGGCTGGTGGTAGTGATTATCAAATCGCTGCTCACCTATATCTCGGGCTATCTGGGCATTTCCATTCTGGTGATTATTTCGCCGTTAGTGATTCCGATGGTGCTGTTCCGCGAAACCAAACAGTATTTCGATAAATGGGCGCGGCTGATGATCACCTTCGCCATGCAGCCGGTGCTGATGATGATGTTCGTCATCCTCACCATCTCGGCGGTCGATCTGGTGCTCTACTCGGGCGATTATTCGGTGATGTACCGCCTGGCCGGCGCCCAGTCGCGCAATGCCGATTTCTCGATTAACAATTATCTCGGCAATGCCATCACCTCGCAACCCACCGATGTGGTGGATGTGAAAACCAACCCGGCAATCCTGAACACGGTGCAGGAATTGGGCAATGCCATTCTGAACCTTAGCACCAGCAAATGCCACCAGAGCAGCGGCACCGGTAACACGACCAACACCACCAACACGGCGGACCCCGCCTGCCAGGGCGAAATGCCGTTGCGCGTCTGGCACAACAAGCTCGACTGGACCAAGCTGGCGGCGCTGCGCACCGACCCGCCCGTCACACCGGATAGCGGCACCACCCCCGCCCAGCAGATCGCTAACGAGGTGCTGGCTTCAACGCTGCTTTGCGGCATCGTCATTTTCATCATGAGTAAACTGATGGGCGTCATCCCGCAGATGCTGAGCGACCTGATCGGCGACCTTGGTCAGACACCGAGCGTCGGCCAGTTCGCCACCAGCCAGTGGAACCAGGGCGCTAACAAGCTGAGCCAGGGCATCGGCAATAGTGTGCAGGGCGCGCTGGGAAGCATGAACCAGGCCTTCTCCGAGATGGTCGACAAGCGAATGACGCCGCCGGGAGACAAGCCATGACCCGCCTGTTCGGCCGCACCCTGTTGATTCTCGCTACCGCTGCCGTGTTCTGGCTGAGTTCGGCCGCCACGCCGCCGAGAGCTTATGCGACCGACACCGGTACACCTGCCGAGCAGAACCTCGAAACGCTGGATAGCAGCGGCACCATGATCACCTGCTCGCAGGTGGAGGAAGCAAAAGGCGGTGTATTGCTGGGCTATATCGTGCCCTGCCTAGCCAAAACCATCGAGAACACTACCCAGCGCATGTCCGCCGCGATGATCACGCTGCTGACGCCGGTCATCAACTCATTCATCTTCCTGGCCATCATCCTGTATGGCGTGCGTATCCTGCAGGGTGGGGGGCCGGTGCATGTCGAGGGCATCCTGCTGCTGCTGAAAATCACGCTGGCGATGCTGATCCTTAACATCATGCCCGGCACGCTGGTGCCGGCGCTCTACGGCATCATGAACGAATCGCAGGCCATCGTCGAAAGCACGGTCAGCGGGGTGGCCGACCTTAAATGCCCGGTAAACCAGTATGCCAACGCCGACACCCCGCAGGTCTGGTCGGAGATGGACTGCCTGCTGGGCAAGCTTTACGGCTTCACCATGGGCGATCAGACCGATGCCAACGGCCGCAAGCGCCCCAATATGCTGCTGACCTCCAGCGTATTCGGCCTGCTGGGCGGATTTTTCTTCGGTGGCACGCTGGGGGCTATCCTGTTCTTCTCCTGCATCGGCATGCTGTGGACGATGTTTTGGGTGGTATTGCGAACGGCATTCACCTTCATCAACGCCTATCTTTATGCGGCAATATTGCTGATCCTGTCGCCCCTCTTCGTGCCGCTGGTGATGATGCGTGCCACCACCGGCTATTTCGATGCCTGGTGGCGCGGTATTCTGGGCAGTATCCTGCTGCCTATCCTCATTACCGCCTATGCGATGTTCGCCATGCTGCTCTACGACCAGATGCTGTTCTCGCCCAACGCGCTGATCAACAACCTGTTCAATAACGACCTGATGCAGAAAGTGGAGCAGGCCTCGGCCCCCGTCTGTGATGTATCGCGCACCGGCAACCCCGCCCAGCGTGTGGCCGATACCGGCGCGGCTGATGAAAAAACCTATTACGGTGGGCTCGATCCCTTCATGAAGAACTTCATGAACCCGCTGCTCACCGCCGCCAACAACCAATGCGCCGGCCTGATGAAACCCTCGGTCAACGTCATGAACATCCTGAACGACACCACCCCTAATGCCAGCGGCAAAACGCCGAAGCAGGTTTTCACCAAGCTGTTCTACGATGCCACCGAACTGCTGGTATTGGCGCTGCTGATCGCTGGCGGGCTGGTGGATGTGACGAGCTTCGCGCGTCGCCTGGTCGGTTCCAGCGTCTCTACCACCATTGACACGCGCAGCCAGGTGGAAACCAAATTCGCTCAGATGCAGGCCTCCGCCCGTGGCGCAGTGCTGCAGACCATGGGCACCGCGCGTCCGGATGGGCTCGGCAACTACAGCACCTCCGGACTGTCATTCATTAAAAATCTCGCCGAGACGCCGAAATCGATCATCAGCAGCGTCGGTGGCACTATGGGAAGGAACTGATCATGTTCAAGCATCTTATGCATGGATGGCTGGCCGCCATGGCCGTGACGCTACTGCTGGCAGCCGCACCCGCGCAGGCGCAAAACATCGTGAGTACCGTCACGAACGCGGTAACGAGCGCAACGTCGGGTGCTACCGGCAACACCACCAGCGACCAGACCTGCACTACTATTCAGGCCAACAAAGACGCTTCCCTCGGCGCCAATGCGCCTGATACCGGCCTGCTGACGGAAATTTACACCTTCATTAAAACCGTTGTCGGCAGCGCGACGCAGACATTGTTCAACGCCTTCACCCAGAATGCCAACTACCAGAATGCCGTTATGGCGGCGATGGTGCTGATGGTGATTTTCTACGGTGTCGGCTTCACCATCGGCGTCACCCAGGCCAGCTTCGCGCAGGTGCTTGTAAAGCTGCTGAAGCTGGGCATTGTGGCGGCCGTCATCTCGCCGACGGGCTGGACGTTCTTTAGCCAATATGCCGTGAATTTCTTCATGAACGGCACCGACGAGCTGGTGAAAGGTGTTGTCGAAATCGGCATGGGTACATCGGGCACGGCCGTTCCCGCCGATGCCTCGCCTTTCTATGAGCTCGACAAGATGGCCAACTTCCTCATCCAGCCCGACACGCTGACGCAGATCATGGCGTCGGTGGTGGCCGGCGGCCCATATGGCATGGCGATGGGCGGCCTGCTCGGAATTGCCAGCTGGGGCTTCATGAAAATGATCATCAGCGCGCTGCGCATCTATGCATCCACCTTCGTGGCGCGTTCGCTGCTGCTCGGCATCGCGCCGATCTTCGTGGTGTTCCTGCTGTTCGATAAAACCAAGCAGCTGTTCGTCAGCTGGCTGCAGGCGCTGATTTCACTGTCGCTGCAGCCCATCCTGCTTTTCACCTTCCTCTCGTTCTTCCTGCTGCTGATTGAAACGGCGATGAAGGATATGATGTCGGCCGAAGTCTGCTGGACGCCCTATGCCAACACGCAGGGTAACGGCAGCCCCGTCTCATTCTGGCGCTTCAAAGACCCCAAAACCGGCGAGCTGTGGACCTCGAACATCACCTGGAAAGGCTCGATGGAGTGCCTGCTCGAAGGCCAGACCGACTCGACCAAGCAATGCCCCGAATTCCCGCTCAGCATTGTCGATATTCTTAGCTTCCTGATCCTTGTCTATATCGCCAGCCGCTTCTCGGATGTGGTCACCCGCATGGCCAACGAGCTGTCGAACACCTATGTCGCCCTTGACGCCGGCGGCAAAGTGGATCAGTTCTTGTCGCAGGCCGGCCAGAACCTGTTCGGCCCCAGCAGCAAGAGCGCGCCGGCGAAAAAAAGGTAATTAAGCGAGGGAATGATGCGTATGTGGAAGCCGGTATTGTTGCTTGCAGCAACCCTCGCCATGCTCGCCGCCTGCGACACCGAGAAGGTGGACGTGATGAAAAGCCCCTGCGCCGGCATCGATGGCAGCCCCTGCGGCCCCAAGCGCGACGTGAATGGCTGGTGGCGGCATGACGGCACGGCGGTAGCGCCGGATAACGTCTAGCCGACTACATCCCCCGCCCGCCGCCTTTGCCGGGGCCCTGGGGCTTGTGCAGCTGCTCTTCTTCCATGATATGGCGATTTTCTTCTTCGTTGTGGTGGCGATTCTCGTCCGATGCTTTGGCCTTCGCCTGCTGTATGCCCTGGGTGGTGGCCTGCTGCATTTTCTGGAACGCCGCTTTGCCGGTGAGCACCGGGTTGGTGGTGAGACCCGCCGTGCTGCTCGCCATGGCACGGATATTATTGATCAGCCGCGGGTCGATCTTCGCCATGGTAGCGGCGATGGGGTCGGGCGGATGGCCGTGCACATTGCCCCCCGGCGCCGGCGGCGCACCATGCGGATGCTCCTCATCATGCCCGTGAATATTCGCCGCGCGCACGGCACTCATCCGCTGGGCCGCGGCGCGTAGTTGCTGCAGCCGTTGACGCAACGCGTTCAATTGGGCGCTGGCACTGCCGCGTGCCGCCGGCGCCGCGCCGCCGCCACTGCGTGAGGCTAGCTGCTGCGTCATCCGCTGCACCTGCGCCCGCTGGGCCGATTCGCGCTGCTGTGCCGCCATGCGCTGCTGCGCCGCGTTGCGGTTGGTGACGGCCTCCGATGTCTGCAACGCAGTGCCGGCGATGGGCGTGCCCTGCATATAGCTGCCCAGTTCCTTGCTCGCCGAATGCCCCACGGCGGCGGCCGGGCCGTTGATCTCCTGCACGCGGTTGAGCACGGTGTCGATGCCCTGCTCGACGCGGTAGAGCAGCACGGCGAACTCTTCTTCCTCGAAATGCGTGTAGTGGCGCGGCACGCTACCCATCTGCTGGCTGAGCAGATGCATCTGCGCGCTGTCGCCCAGCAGTTTCGCCATGCGCAGCGCTTCGAGCTTGAGGGCATAGCCCAGCTGCCCCAGCGCGATGCCGGCGGCCTGCACGGTGGGGTGCTGCAGGATCGACGCATCCAACCCGCGCGCCCAGGCGAGCAGGCGCTCGAACACATTCGCCACGCCTTTGATGCCGCCCAGCTCCTCGACATCCTGGCCCTCGGGTTCGACCGACAGGCCCGAAAGCACCTGCTGCTCGCCGAAGGTGATTTTGAGTTTTTTCAGAATCTCGCGCGCGATGTCGATGGCATCCTGCCGCACCGGCTCGCTCATCTGCGACACATCCTGCAGCCCATCGGCGACGGAAATGAGCTGGTTGCCCAATGCATCGAGGTCATCCGCCGCGTGCGCGATCAGCCGCTGCCGCACGGCTTGCGATTGCTGGGCCTCCAGCCCGTCGATCTGATTGATGATGCCGTCAATCTCCACCACGCTGGCGTCGGCCTTCAGCTGCAGCGACGACATGGCGGAGGAAGGCAATGGCAGGAACGGCGTGTCATCCAGCATCGGCAGCCGCCAGTCGCTGCTGGCGCGGCCGCCGAACATCACGCCCACCGCATGGAATGGCCGCAGCCAGCCCTGCTGGCGGTACGCCGCATGCAGCTGCCCATAGAGATAGCGGATGCCTTCGCCGTTCATCTGCCCCGCCAGCGCCCGTTGCAGGTGCGGCTGGCCGGCTACCGGCTTGCGGCCCAGCTGGTCGGCATAGAGCCCGTCGGCCAGCAACTGGGCGGTTTCTTCCAACGCCTGGCGGGCCTGCTCGCCGGTCATGCCCTCGGGGGTATCAGTATAGTAGAGCGTCAGCAGATAGTTGCGTAGCAGGGCGATGTTCTCGGCCAGCGCGGCGTTCATCTCCAGCGGGTGGGCGCTGCCGAGCGGCTTATCGAAATGCGCAAAACGCGCCGGCGAAAAACCCAGCTCCAGCTTGCTGTCGCGCAGGGCGCGCAGCAGCGGGAACAGGCCGGGAAGGGCAGGCACCGCATAGCGCCCAACGCCGGTTACTTCATGCAATTCGATAGCGTTATAATCACCCGTGACGGCATCGTCCTCGCCGGCGGAGGCCTGCATCGCGTCGAGTTGCCCCAGCGCCTTCTCGAATGCGTCCGGATGCTCGGTGTCGGCCATTAGCTGGCGGGCGGCGCGTTCTGGTCGTTCTGCGCGGCGCCCAGCGCATAGACGCAGAGGTCTTCGAAGGAGACGTTATTCTCCTGCGAAATTTTGAACAGTTTCTCGAAACTATCCATCACATCCTGCGGAATGTTGCCGCCGCGCTCGCTCGACAGCCACCAGCTCTGAAACTGTAGCGGATGCTTCTTCGGATGTGGCTCGCCGATATAGACGTGGAACGGGTGCTTCACGCCGTTGAAATCGCAAGGAACGGTGAATCGTTTCATGGGTACCCCTCTTGCCCTTATTTTAGCAGCCAATTGGTTAAGAAACAACTACCGCTAATTGTTCGGGCCTTCCGAGCTTTTGAAGCGCGCAGCCGAGAAATTCTCGGCATAGGCCTTGGGCATCTGCACCGGCTTATGCGGCTCGGTGATTTCGAAGGCGATGCCTTTGGCGGTGGCATAGGCCACGGCCTCTTCCCTGGTGGGGAATTCGAGATGCAGCTCGGCGCGGGTGTCGGGCATGGTGTTCCAGCCCATCAGCGCATCGGGCGTGCCTTTGGCGAGGGGCTCATATTCGAGCCGCCAGTGGCGCGTGTTGGCCTTGCCGGATTGCATGGCGTTCTTGGCAGGCTGGTAGATGCGGGCGAGGGGTTGGGTCATGGGTTTTCTCTATCGCAAAGCTTATTTCTTCGCAGCAGTTTTTTTCTTGGCGGCTGCCGGCTTGGCTGGTTTTTCGGTTTTGGCTGCGGCTTTTTTGGCAGGCGCAGCCTTTTTCTTGGCTTTACCTTTGGCCTTGCCTTTGCCTTCCGGCAGCAGCGGAATCACATCGGCCAGCGTCATTTCTTCCGCCACCTTGTCTTTCGGCAGGGTGACGTTCTTGCCGGCGAACTTGATGTAGGGGCCGTAGCGGCCTTTGAGGATGGTGACTTTCTCGCCGTTATGTTCGCCCAGTTCCTTCAGCGGTTCGGCGGCGGTGCGGCCTTTGCCGGGGCCCTTGGCGGCTTTTTCGGCAATCAACGTCACGGCGCGGTTCATGCCGATTTCCAGCACATCGTCCTCGGCCTTGAGGTTCACATACATGCCGTCATGCAGGATGTAGGGGCCGAAGCGGCCGATATTGGCGACGATCTTCTTGCCGGTTTCGGGGTGGTTGCCGATTTCACGCGGCAGCGATAGCAGCGACAGCGCGCGCTCCAGGTCCACCGCCGAAGGTAGCAGCCCGCGCGGCAGGCTGGTGCGGCGCGGCTTCTCGGCCTCGCCCAGCTGCACATAGACGCCATATGGCCCCCGGCGCATGCTGACGACTTCGCCGCTCACCGGATCGTTGCCGAGCGTTTTCGGGAACTCCTCCGCACCTGCATCGCCACCTGTCGCTGCCGGGTCGGCATCGCTGATCAATTGGCGCGTGTAGTTGCACTCGGGATAGTTTGAACAGCCCAGGAAGCTGCCGAATTTGCCGGTTTTCAGATGCAGCTCGCCATTGCCGCATTTTGGGCAGATTTTAGCCTTGGCCGCCGCTTCGCCGACACCGAAAATGTAAGGCTCCAGCAGCTCTTCCACCTTGGTCAGCACATCGCTGATGGTAAGTTTTTTACTGTCTTCGACGCGGGCATGGAAATCCTTCCAGAATCGCGCCAGTTCGTCTTTCCAGTTCAGCTCGCCATCGGCGATGGAATCGAGACGCTCCTCCAGGTCGGCGGTGAAATTATATTCGACATAACGGTCGAAGAAATTCATCAGGAAGGCGGTAACGATGCGGCCCAGCGGCTCGGCCACGAAACGCTTCTTGTCGAGCTTCACATAGCTGCGGTCGATCAGCACCGAGATGATGCTGGCATAGGTGGAGGGGCGGCCAATGCCGAGTTCTTCGAGGCGCTTCACCAGCGTGGCTTCCGAATAGCGCGGCGGCGGGGTGGTGAAATGCTGGTGGGCATCGACCTGCTTGGTGGCCAGCGGCTCGCCCACGCGCATTTCCGGCAGGCGCTGCGAGGAACCATCTTCATCGTCCTCGCTCTTGTCATCCTCTTCCACCGTTTCCTGATAGAGGCGCAGGAAGCCGTCGAATTTCAGCACCGAACCGGTGACGCGCAGCGCGTGCTTTTTCGACACATCGCGGGCTTCCACGGCCACCTGGTCGTAGACCGCCATTTCCATCTGGCTGGCCACCATGCGTTTCCAGATCAGGTCGTACAAATCCGATTCCTCGCCCACCAGGCCGGCCTGGCCGGGGCGTTTGGAGAGATCGGTGGGGCGGATGGCTTCGTGCGCTTCCTGCGCGTTTTTCGCCTTGGTTTTATACATGCGCGGGCTGGCCGGCACATATTGGGGGCCGTAATCCTTGCCGATAAAGGTGCGTGCATCGGCCACCGCATCGACCGAAACGGTGATGCCGTCGGTACGCATATAGGTGATGAAGCCGTTTTCGTAGAGTTTCTGCGCCACCTGCATGGTGCGCTTGGCGCCGAAGCCCAGCTTGCGGCTGGCTTCCATCTGCAGCGTGGAGGTGGAGAAAGGGGCGTAGGGCGAACGGCGCGTGGTTTTCGGCGTCACGCTTTCCACATGGAAATGGCCCTGGCGGATGAGGGCGGCGGCGCGCTGTGCATCGGCCTCGTTAGGCAGCGAGAATTTTTCCAGCTTCTTGCCGTCGAGCTCGACCAGCTTGGCGGTGAAATCGCCGTTGCTATGCTGCATGGCGCTGGTGATATCCCAATATTCCTGCGGCACGAACACTTCGATTTCCGATTCGCGCTCGCACAGCAAGCGCAGCGCCACCGATTGCACGCGGCCCGCCGAGCGGCTGCCCGGCAGCTTGCGCCACAGCACCGGCGACAGGTTGAAGCCCACCAGGTAATCCAGCGCGCGGCGCGCCTGCTGGGCATTCACCAGATCCATATCGATATCGCGCGGGTTTTCCACCGCATGCAGGATCGCTTTCTTGGTGATTTCATGAAAGGCGATACGCTTGACGCCGATATCTTTCGGCAGCTTCTTGCCTTCTTTCAGCGCTTCCAGCACGTGCCAGGAAATGGCTTCGCCCTCGCGGTCCGGGTCGGTCGCCAGATAGAGCATATCGGCGCCTTTCACAGCGGCGGCGATGGCGTTGATCTGTTTTTTCGAATCGGTATCGACTTCGTAATGCATGGCAAAGTCGTTATCCGGCTCCACCGAGCCATCCTTGCTCGGCAAGTCGCGCACGTGGCCGTAGCTGGCCAGCACAGTGAAATCCTTGCCCAGGTATTTATTGATGGTTTTCGCCTTGGCAGGCGATTCGACGACGACGACGTTGCTACTCACTCAATTTCTCCGGATGTAAGGGATACTCTGGCGCCGGGGTGGCGTTCTAGCCGTCCTGCCAGTTCTAGTTCAAGCAAAACCGCCATCAGGAGTGAAGGCGGTATGTTGGCCGTGACAATAATGTCATCCATTAAGGTAGGGCTGTAACCGACGGCGGCAAGTACCGCCTCGCGCGCTTCCTCAACCGTGGCCTCATCGAGTGGGGCGACGGGCTCGTAGAAACCGGCGGCATCGGGCTCGGCCAGCGGCAGCTCGCCCATGGGGGTAAGGCCGTTGATGATGTCGCGTGCCGATTCCAAAATGCTGGCACCCTGCTTCAGCAGGCTGTTGGTGCCGGCGCAGCGCGGGTCCATCGGCGAGCCGGGCACGGCGAACACGTCGCGCCCGTAATCGTTGGCGTAATCGGCGGTGAGCAGGGTGCCCGAGCGCATCGAGGCTTCGATCACCGCCACCGCGCGGCTCATCCCCGCGATGATGCGGTTGCGCGCCGGGAAGCTTTTGGCGTGCGGCGCGGCACCGAACGGCAACTCAGAAACCAGCAGGCCGGCAGCGATGATGTCTTCATACAGCGATGCATTTTCCGGCGGGTAAATCGTATCGATACCGCCGCCGATAACAGCGACAGTGCCGGTCGCCAGCGCGCCGCGATGGGCTGCCGAATCCACTCCGCGCGCCAGGCCGGAAACCACCACCTGCTGCGAAGCTCCCAGGTCAGCCGCCAGCTTCCTGGCGAAGGCGCAGCCATTGGCCGAAGCATTGCGCGCGCCGACGATGGCCACCAGGTTGTTGAACTTGAGCAGGTGCTTATGCCCGCGCACTGTCAGCAGCGGCGGCGGATCATTGATGAATTGCAACAGGCGCGGATAGCTTTCCTCGCCATACATCACCACTTCGGCGCCATGTTTGGTGAGGCTCTCATATTCGCGCTCGGCGCTGTCGCGGGTAGCGATGACGATGGGCTTCTTGCGCCCGCCGCGTTTCGACAGGCCCGGCGCCATCTCCAGCGCCTTGGTCACCGAGCCGCAGAATTTCACCAGCTGGAAGAAAGTGGACGGACCCACCTGCTCGCTTCGGATCAGGCGGATGACCTCAATCGGGTCGGCCCCACGCAGGGGCGGATGGGGGATGAAACCAAGTGTCATGCTTCCCCCTTTTTAGACATCATTTTCGGTTCTGTGCCGGTGCGCAGGCGGGCGATATTGCCACGATGTTTATAAATGGCAATGAGCGCCGCCAGCGCCATGGGCAGCGCCGCTTCGGGGTCAACCAGGAAATGGGTGGCCAGCGGCAGGGCAGCCAGCGCCAGCACTGAGGCAAGTGACACATAACGCGTCAGCAGGAAAATCAGCAGCCATACGGCGCAGAACACCAGCCCCACCGGCCAGCTGAAGGCCAGCACGCCGCCCAGCAGCGTCGCCACGCCCTTGCCGCCGTTGAAGCGCAGCCAGGGGCTGTACATATGGCCCAGCGCCGCCATCAGGATAGCGAGGGTGACATAGGTAGCATAGCCATCGATATAGCGCGCGATGAACACGGCACCCACGCCCTTGCCGGCATCGAGCAGCAGCGTCAGCAGCGCCACTTTCTTATTGCCGGTGCGCAGCATGTTAGTGGCGCCGATATTGCCCGAGCCGATGGTGCGCGGGTCGGCCAGGCCGAACAGCTTCGCCAGCACCACGCCGAACGGGATGCTGCCGAGCAGGTAGGCGCCGAGCGCCATGGGGATGAGGGGTTCATACACGTACATACGCGTACGAGCGTAGCGGTCGCCGCGAATCGGACGCAAGAAATAAAATTTGACTAATGCGAGCCCAACCCGTCGAGCACGCCCTGCAGGATGTAGCTGGCGGCCAGCTTATCGACGATCTCGGCGCGGCGTTTGCGGTTGATATCCATCTCATCGATCATCATGCGGTTGACGGCCATGGTGCTCATCCGCTCGTCCCACAGCAGCACGGGCACGGGGATTTTTTCCTGAAACAGCCGTGCGAAGCCGCGGGTAGCCTGCGCACGGGGGCCGGCCGAACCATCCATGTTCAGCGGATAGCCGAGCACCATGCCCACCACCTTGTGGTTTTCCACCATGGCGGCGAGGGCATTCGCATCGGCGCTCCATTTCTTGCGAAAGATCGTCAGGTCGGGGCTGGCCACCATGCGACTCTCGTCGCTCACCGCCACGCCGATGGTCTTCTCCCCCACATCCAGCGCGATGAGGCGGCCACGCGGCGGCAGCAGGTCGCGGAACTCGGGCAGGCTGTAAACGGGGCGGGGAATGGTCATGCCGCATAGGTGCCATGCCCCGCGCCACGAATCTATTGATTTTTATCTCCGGGGGGCTACAACCCCACGCCTATGGCCCTGACTGACAAAGAAGTAAAACACATCGCCAAGCTCGCCCGCATCCGCCTGACGGAGGCCGAGCTGCCGCACTACGCCCGCGAAATCAACGGCATCCTGAAATGGATCGAGCAGCTGAGCGAAGTGAACACCGATGGTGTAGCTCCGCTGGCCAGCGTATCGGAGCAGGCGCTTCCCTGGCGCGCCGATGTGGTGACCGATGGCGGCATCCAGGAACAGATCATCAAGAACGCGCCGAACAGCAATTACGGCTGCTTCGCCGTGCCGAAAGTGATCGAATAATGACGAGCCCCACCCACATGACGCTGGCCGAAGCGCGCGATGCGCTGAAAGCAAAAAAAATCTCCGCGGTGGAACTGACGCAGGCGCATCTCGATGCCATCGCCAGGCATAACCCGGCGCTGAATGCCTATGTGCACCACACCCCCGAGATCGCGCTGGCGCAAGCCAGGGCCGCCGATGCCAAGCTGGCCAAAGGCGAGGCGGGTTTGCTCGAAGGTATTCCTGTCGGCGTGAAGGATCTCTTCTGCACCAAGGGCGTGAACTCGCAGGCGGCCTCGCACATTCTCGATGGCTTCAAGCCGGAATATGAATCCACCGTCACGGCTAAGATGTTCGCTGAAGGCGCCGTGATGCTGGGCAAGCTGAACATGGATGAATTCGCCATGGGCTCCGGCAACATCACCAGCCACTACGGCCCGGTAGTGAACCCTTGGAAACGCAAGGACGCACCGGAGAAGAAGCTGGTGCCCGGCGGCTCGTCCGGCGGTTCGTCGGCAGCTGTTGCCGCGCGCCTCGGCTTCATGGCCACCGGCACCGATACGGGCGGCTCCATCCGCCAACCGGCGGCCTTCACCGGCATTGTCGGCATCAAGCCCACCTATGGCCGTTGCTCGCGCTGGGGCATCATCGCATTTGCTTCGTCGCTCGACCAGGCCGGCCCGATGGCCCGCACCGTGCGCGACACCGCCATCAGCCTGCGCGCCATGGCCGGGCACGATCCGAAAGATTCCACCTCCGTCAACATGCCGGTGCCGGATTTTGAAGCCGTGCTGGGTGCGGGCGTGAAGGGCCTGCGCATCGGCATCCCGAAAGAATACCGCGTCGATGGCATGAGCGCCGAGATCGCGGCTGAATGGGAGAAGGGCGCCAGGCTGCTCAAGGAAGCCGGCGCCGAGATCGTCGAAGTCTCGCTGCCGCACACCAAGTACGCGCTGACGACCTACTACATCATCGCCCCCGCCGAATGCTCGTCGAATCTCGCCCGCTACGATGGCGTGCGCTTCGGCCTGCGCGTCACCGATGAAGGCGACAACCTGAACGACATGTACGAAAAAACCCGTGCCGCCGGTTTCGGCGCCGAGGTGAAGCGCCGCATCCTCATCGGCACCTATGTGCTGAGCGCCGGCTACTACGACGCCTATTACAAAAAGGCGCAAAAAGTCCGCGCCCTCATCGCACAGGATTTCAAAAATGCCTTTGAGAAATGCGACGTGCTGCTGACCCCCACCGCACCCACCGATGCCTTCGTCATCGGCGAGAACCAGGACGACCCGGTGGCCATGTACATGAACGATGTGTTCACCATCCCGGCCTCGATGGCGGGCCTGCCCGGCCTGGCGCTGCCTACCGGCCTCAGCAAGAACGGCCTGCCGCTCGGCCTGCAGCTGATCGGCCGCGCATTCGATGAAGAAACCGTATTCAAAGTCGCCGCCGCGCTGGAACAAGCCGTCAACTTCACCGCCGCACCGGAGGGCTACTAATGAGCACTCCCTATCGCATCAAAGGCCGGACGGGTGAATGGGAAGTCGTGCTCGGCCTGGAAGTGCACGCGCAGATCAACTCGAACTCCAAACTGTTTAGCGGCGCACCGGTGAAATTCGGCGCGGAAGTGAACCAGAACGTTTCGTTCGTGGACGCCGGCATGCCCGGCATGCTGCCTGTCATCAACGGGAAATGTATCGAGCAGGCCGTGCGCACCGGCCTCGGCCTCAACGCGCAGATCAACCTCGTGTCGGTGTTCGATCGTAAAAACTATTTCTACGCTGATCTGCCGCAGGGCTATCAGATTTCGCAATTCCTCGATCCCATTGTGGGCAAAGGCGTGCTGACCATCGACCTGGCCGATGGCACGAGTAAAGACATCGGCATCACCCGTCTGCATGTGGAGCAGGATGCCGGTAAATCGCTGCACGAGCACAGCCCGAAATATTCGTTCATCGACCTCAACCGCTCTGGCACCGGGCTGATGGAAATCGTCAGCGAGCCCGACATGCGCTCGCCGGAAGAAGCGGCGCTTTATTTCAAAAAGCTGCGCACTATCGTGATGTATCTCGATACCTGCGACGGCGACCTCGAAAAAGGCAACATGCGCGCTGATGTGAACGTTTCGGTACGTAAGCCCGGCGACCCGTTCGGCACGCGCTGCGAAATCAAGAACATGAACTCCATCCGCTTCATCATGAAAGCGATCGAGTTCGAGGCCACGCGCCAGGTTGAGATTCTGGAGGCCGGCGGCAAGATCGATCAGGAAACGCGCCTGTTCGATGCCACCACCGGCGAAACCCGCACCATGCGCAGCAAAGAAGACGCGCATGACTACCGCTATTTCCCCGACCCCGATTTGCTGCCGCTGATCATCACGCAAAAATTCGTCGATGATATTAAGGCCACACTGCCGGAACTGCCGGATGCCAAGAAGGCCCGCTACGTTGCCGAATCCGGCCTGTCGCCTTATGATGCCGCCGTCATCAGCGCTGAAAAAGAAGTCGCCGATTTCTTCGATAAAGCCGCCAAGGGCCGCGACGCCAAACTTACCGCCAACTGGCTTACTGCCGAGCTGTTCGGTCTGTTGAACAAGCAGGGGCTCGACATTACCCAATCGCCCATCTCGCCGCAGCAACTGGGTGAACTGGTCGGACTGATCGAGGATAATACCATCAGCGGCAAAATCGCCAAAACCGTGTTCGAGAAAATGGTTGAAAGCGGCAAAGCGCCTGCGAAGATCGTGGAAGAAGAGGGCCTCGTGCAGGTGACGGATATCGGCGCGATCGAGGCGGCGATTGACACGGTAATCGCATCGAACCCTGACAAGGTGGCGGAGTATAAATCCGGCAAGGACAAGCTGTTCGGCTTCTTTGTCGGCCAGGCGATGAAAGCCACCGGCGGCAAGGCCAACCCGGCCATGTTGAACGAGTTGTTGAAGAATAAGCTGTCGTAATCGCACCCATCCATGGGCTGCGCTGCATGGAGGATCGTGTGAAAAAACTTCTCAAAATTGTCGCTGCCCTGTTGGTACTGCTCATCGTCGCTGCGGTGGCCGCGCCGCTGCTGATTTCCGCTGACACGCTAAAAGCCCAGGCCGTCGCGCAGATCAGCAAAGCCACCGGCCGCCAACTCACCATCGATGGCAAGGCCTCGCTGAAACTATTCCCCACCCTTGCTGTATCGCTGGAAAATGTGTCGCTGAGCAACCCGGCGGGTGATTTTACCAGCAAGCGCATGTTCTTCGCCCGCAAGCTGGAAGCCGGCATGCAACTGGTGCCGCTGCTGGGCAGCCAGGTGAACATCACCGGCGTGACGCTCGACGGCGCCGAGATCAACCTCGAACAAAATGCTGCGGGCGTGAAGAACTGGGATTTCGCTGGCGCCAAACCCGCCACCCAGCAAGCCGCGACGCAGGAAGCCGCCGCCAAGCCGGCGCACGCGATTGCGATTGGCGATATCAATATTAAGGATTCCTCGGTGAATTACCTGGTGGCCGGCCAGCCGCCGGTGGCGCTCAGCGCCATCAACCTCAGCGTGAAGGGGGCCGATGGCAGCAAGCCGCTGGCCGTGAACGGCTCGGCGAATTACCGCGAGCAGAAAGTCACCATCACCCTTAACATGCGTGATTCGCGCGGCGTGCTCTCGGGCAGCGAATCGCCGGTGGAATTGCAGCTGTCGCTACCCGGCGGGCAGCTGGCTTTCTCGGGCAAGGCCAGCAAGGCGCCCAGCGCCAGCGGCACCGTGAAGCTGGAACTGGCCGATGTGCCGGCACTGGTACAATGGGCCACCGGCAAGCCAGCGGCGGCATCGCTGCCTAAATCGCTGCGCCTCGATGGGCCGCTCAGCATCCAGGGCAAGCAATATAGCCTGAACTCCTTCACCGCATCCGGCGATGCGCTGAGCGCCAGCGGCAAGCTGATGCTTGATATGTCCGCCGCCGTGCCGTCGTTGACGGGCGCGCTGAAGCTCGGCAGCATCGATCTCGCCACGTTCGATAAATCGCCTGCCAAGGCGGCCGCCGGCGCACCTAACGCTGCTGCAACGCCTGCCCCTGCCGGCGGATGGAATGCAACACCCATCGATCTCTCCGCCCTCACCACAGTGAACGCGAAGCTGGACCTGGCCATCGACGGCATCAAGAAAGACAAGCTGGCCCTGGGCAGCAGTGCGCTGAACGTGGATCTGCAGAACGGTGTGCTGAAGCTGATCATCAGCAAAATGGCGCTCTATGGCGGTAATGCACATGGCAGCCTGGCGCTGTCGAATGGCGGCCTGGCCACCGCGCTCGATGTCGATAGCGTGCAGATCGAACCGCTGATGAACGCGCTGGCTGGACAGTCGCGTCTCACCGGCACGGCGTCGCTGAAGCTGAATCTTACCGCGGCAGGCAACAGCCAGCGCGCCTGGGTGGATAGCCTGGGCGGCACGGCGTCACTGGTGGCGAAGGATGGCGCGGTGAAGGGCATCAACCTCGCGCAGTTTTTGCAGAATGCGCAGCAGGGCAATTTGTCCGGTGGCGATAACCAGGCAACAGCGTTCAGCTCGCTCGGCAGCAGCTTCAAGTTCGCCAGCGGTGTGGGTACTACCAGCGATATCTCGCTGATTTCATCGGCGCTGCATGTAACAGGCAGCGGCACCGTGAGCCTGCCGCCGAAAACGCTGAACCTGAAGCTGTCCCCCAGCATCATCACCGCGCAGAACCAGCCCGGCCTCAGCGTGCCGCTGACGGTGACCGGCAGCTGGAGCAACTCGCACGTGACGCCCGATGTGAAAGGCCTCGTCAACCAGGTGATTCAGAATCCGGATGCGATGAAGCAGAACTTGAAAAACCTGAAGCAGGGCCTGAAGAATTTCAACAGCCCGAAGGATATTTTTAAAGCACTGGGCGGGAAGTAGTTTTAATGGCGGCTGCCTCCTAATCCCTGCCGATGGCACGGCCAGCGGTCGGCTCCTGAAGGACTTACTTGTCGCGCAGCCGGCGCATCAGGTCGGCGGCGGGTTCGTTTTTGGGGTCAAGGCGAAGCACGGCCTGGGCATCCTGTTTGGCGAGGGATTTGTCGCCCAGTTGCTCGAAGGCGAGGGCGCGTTCCAGCAACACATCGGTGTCGAGCGGGGTCAGGGTGATGGCATGGTCGAGGTCCTGCACCGCCTGGGCCGACTGACCATATTGCACGCGCAGCCTGGCGCGGTCGAGCAGCAGACCGGAACTGAGCTGGGCCTCGGTGGCATTGTCGAACTTGCCGATGCTCATCTCGTGGATTTGTGCTTCCAGCAGCGCCAGCGCCTTGTCGGTCTGGCCGGCATTCAGCCAGGCCTTGGCCCCCTGGCGCGCCACGTAGGTGCGCAGGGCGATATTGTCGGGCACGATTTTCTCGCGCACCAGCATCAGCTCCGGCGCTGCCTTGTCAAACTGGCCGAGGCCGTAAAGCGCCATGGCGCGGCAATGGTGGGCGGCGAAACCGTCATCGATTTTCAGCCAGGCATTCGCCTTATCGAGTGCCGCTTGCGGGTTGCTGGCGGCAAGGGCGGTGCATTCCTTATAGGCCGGCGGCTGCACAAAATCGGCCGCCAGGGCGGGCGGGGCCAGCAGGGTGGAAAGCAGCAGCGCGGGAAGGTATTTCATGGGTTTTATATAGGTCCGATTTTGTGATAAATCAATAACATTGCTCGGTTGGCACCATGCTTGCAATGCGGGACTACCAATAAGAATATCAGGAGCGACTATGACGGGTAAAACAACCAAAGGTGCCATGGCGATCTGGCTGCTGGCGATGGCGGCGGCCTGCACGCCGGTGTCGGAGAGCATCCAGCATGGCGGCGAAACGGTGAAGGCCTCGGCGGCTGATGACGCGGCAGCCTGGAAAGACCTGCTCACCTACCACCCGAAGAGTAAGGTGCCGCAACTGCCGCAGACGCGCTATTGCTACAAGGCACAGACCGACATCGTATGCTATGACAGCGCCCAGCATGGCATGACCGAACAGATGGTCGGCTATCAGGATGGCGACAGCATGAGCTATGTGCAGCCCGGCGGCGGCTCGCTGGGCGTCAGCGGTGGCGAGCCCACCGCGCCGCAGGATGCGCGCAGCGTTCACCTGGCCCCCAACGTGGCGGGCGAGGCGGTGGTCATCAACACCAATGAAAGCATCAGCAGCAGCGATATCAGCACCGCGCCGGTGGAAACGCCGCAAGTGCCGGCCAGCGCGCCGTTCCAGCGCGGCCAGTCGTCCTATTCAGCGGGTAAGGTCAACTAACGCGGGCGGGGAGTTCGACGCTGGTAATGCGTGCCTCCGGCCGCTCGAACTGCAGCGTATCGAAGGCATCGCACCCTTGGCAATGCGCCTGCCACAGCGCATGCGCCGTGCCGCAGCGATGACAGATCCACGCCGCGCCAGCCGGCGCATCCATCGCCCGCGCCAGCCAGACGGCCGCGGCTTCCGGCCCATGTAAATGCTTCTCCACCTCGGCGATGATGGCGCAAGCCTGCTTGCTTTCCTCCTGCGCCAGCGCCGCCTCGGCACGCGTCCTGGCGCGCGGATAGTCGCCGGCTTCCAGCGCCTGATACGCTTCGAGCAGGGCGTGCGTGGCGCCGCTGCCGGTTTTGATAAACGGGCGTAATAAACGCTCCTGCTGGCGGGGCGTGGCATTGCCCATGGCCGCGATGATGGGGGCGATGAGCAGTGATGCTGGCTGCACTTCCCACGCATGCAGCAATACTTTTCGCGCGGCCTTGGGCTGGCTGTCGGCCAGCAGCTGTTCGGCATAGGCGATGGCGGCGGGCAGGAAGGCGGGCGCATAGCCATAGGCATGGCGCAGGGCGGTGATGCGGCCGCGTGGTGTGCTCTCCTCACGTGCGGCCATGAAATAGGCGAGGGCGGCATAGCGGTGGCGCTCCTCGCGCGATAGTGGCGAATGCCAGTGCCAGCCTTCGGTGAGCGCCTTGATGGGCGCGCTGGCGCCGAGACGCGTATACAGATCGATCAGCGTCAGCGCCAACCAGCGGTCACTGGGGGCATCGCGCCGGGCTTCCTCGGCCAGCGCGGCGGCCTCGGCCCATTCACGGCGGGCGAGGTGCTGCTCGATCAGCCGTTGCGTGGCCAGCTGGGCAGTGGATTCATGTGCCAGCAGCGCACGGAAATGTCCGCGCGCGGCGTCGTGCTTGCCCTGGCGTTGCAGCAGTTGCGCGGTCAGCAGCTGCGGCAGCGGCTCGCCTGGCAGCAGCTGGCGCGCTTTCTTCAGCGCCGCTTCCGCCGCGCCTTCATGCCCGAGGGCGAGGGAGGTCATGCCATGGGTGATTTCGCGCAGCCCGCGCGCCAGTTGGCGGTGGCGCTTATGCGCCCGCCGCCGTTCGGGCCAGGTGACAAGCTGCCACAGCGCCAGCGCCAGTAGCACCACGAACAGGCAGGCCACTGCCAGAATGAGCACCGCCAGCGCCGTATGCAGGGTGATGGTGTAGCCCAGCCAATCGATATTCACTTCGCCGGGATGCGCCATCAGCCAGTTGCCCGCCACCGCCATCGGCACCAGCAGGATGAGGAAGAGAACAAAACGCGCCATGGCTATGCTGCCGGTTTCGGTGTGGCAAAAGCGGCGGTGAGGTCGTCGAGCACCGTCTGCCGCGCGGTGGCGGCATCAAGCCAGGCGGCGAGCGGTGCGCGCGCCGCATCGTCCAACGCCTGGGCGCTATGGATGAGCAGCGGCAGCGACGCCTGCGCCTGCGCTTCGGCGCGCAGGGTGGCATAAGCATCCGTCATCGGCTGCGGCGTGTGCTGGATGGTGATGAGACCCTTCAGCCGCTCGTTCAGCTTGGCCAGTTGCGCATCCTGCGCCACCGGAGCGGTAGCGGGTTGCGCGTTCAGCAGCACATCGAGCTGCGCGCGCAGCTTTTCCTCGCTGGTGACGCCTTGCTCGGCATGGGCCTGCAGCACGGCCAGCACCGGCGCCAGCTGCGGCAGGTCGTGCAGCGGCGCCAGCTGCGCGGCATAGGGCGTGCCGGCGCTGATGGCTTGCTGGAGCGCCGCATAGCGCTGCAGTGTTTCGCCGGCGCTGCTATTCTGCCAGGTGATGATAGGTGCTGGAGCCTGCGCGGTTTTCTCCAGCATGGCCAGGCGGCCGGTGAGCTGGGCGAGCGCGGCTTGTGTCTCGCTGTCGTCAGTCTTTTTTTCCATGGTCGCCAGTTGCTGTTCCAGCCTGACGATCTCGCCCATCAGGATGCGCTGGCGGGTATGTTCGCGCAGGAAAGCATCGTAAAGGGCGACCACCGCGCCGAGCATCAGCAGTGCGGCGAGGATGATGATAGGCCAGTCATATTTCTTGTTAGCGGGGGTGTCGTCCATGCGCGCGTTAGACCATAAAACGGCTCAGGAAGCAATCTGCCCGGCGAGGCTGGCGATCATCTCGAGCATCGCTTCGCGGCTGGGTGTGTGGCTGGCATGCACGCGCCGCCAGGGCAGCGCGCCGGCGGCCTCGGCCACAGGCAGGCTGAGGCAATAAGCATCCATCTGCGCAGCGTGGGCGGCGAGGCCTTCTTCCACCAGCAGCCGGCAGGCGAGGCGGGCGCTGCGCGCTGAGAAAAACGCCGCGCCGGTGATGTCGCCCGCCTCCAGCCGCATACGCAGGAAGGAGGGCAGCGTCGCCTCGGCCACCGCCTCGTAAACGGCGATGCGCGTGCAGTGGATCTGCTGCATCGCCAGCAGCGGCGCGGGGTCGAGCTGGATGTCTTCGCCGGAGAGGTAAAGCAGCGATTGGCCGTTGGTGAGGGTCTGCACGATCAGCGGCAGCAGCTGCAACAGGTCGCCAGGACCGACATGCAGATTGCGGAAATCCTGCGCTCGCACCGCTTCCGCCGTGGCGGTGCCCACGCAGAACACCGGCAGATGCTGCCAATGGCGCGGCAGCGCCGGCACGGCATGGCGGCTGGTAAGCAGCAGCGCATCGGGCGCGGCAGCCGGCGGTTCGAAAGGCAACGGCGCAATGCGCATCACCGGGGCGATGCAGCTGGCGATGCCGCGCGCGGTGAGAGCGGCGGCGATGGAAGCGCTATCGGCCTGCGGGCGGGTGAGCCAGATGCAGCTCATAACCCGGCCTGCCGCAACATCTCTTCGCCCGCTGTGCGCCGCAATTCCTCGCCCAGCAAGCGGCCGATGGTTTCGGCGTCATCCTCATTGCCGCTCAATTCGGCGCCGTGGCGGATGCTGCCATCCAGCGCCAACACTTCGCCGCGCAGATGCAGCTGGCCGCCATGCAAGCCCGCCAGCGCCGCGATGGGCGTGCGGCAGGAGCCGTCGAGCGCCAGCAGAAAGGCCCGCTCGGCGCGGATGGCGAGCTCGGTGGGGCGGTGGTTGATGCGGTCGAGCAGCCCGCGTACATCCTCGCGGTCGGCGCGGCATTCGATGCAGATGGCGCCTTGCGCCGCCGCCGGCAGCATGATCTCGGCGGGAATCATCTCGCTGATATGTTCTTCATAGCCCAGGCGCTTCAGGCCGGCAGCGGCGAGGAAAGTGCCATCGGCCACGCCATCGGCGATTTTCTGCAGCCGCGTATCGACATTGCCGCGCAGGGGCACGATGGTCAGATCCGGCCGCCGGTGCAGCAGCTGCGCCGCCCGCCGGGTGGAGGAGGTGCCCACCACCGCGCCGCGCGGCAGGCGCGAGAAATCGGGGAACTTGCGGCTTACCCAGGCGTCGCGCACATCGGCGCGCTCCAGCACCGCGGCGATGATGAGGCCTTCGGGCAATAGGCTCGGCATGTCCTTCGTCGAATGCACGGCAAGGTCGATGCTGCCATCCAGCAGCCCATCCTCCAGCTCGCGGGTGAACAGGCCCTTGAAGCCCCACTGGCTGATATCCTTCTGCACCTCGCGGTCGCCCGCCGTGGTCATTTTCGCGAATGCGACGGTAAGCCCGGGATTGAGCGCCAGCAAGGCATCGCGCAGCATTTGCGCTTGCGTAACAGCCAGTTTGCTGGCACGGGTGCCGATGACGAGGGGACGGTTCATCCTTCCTCCATAATCCGTGCGGAAGGAAATGCAATGCGCATCGTGCTGGGCATCGAATCGAGCTGCGATGAGACGGCGGTGGCGCTGGTGCGCGAGGATGGAAAAATCCTCAGCGCCACGCTGGCCAGCCAGGTGGCCGAGCATGCGCCTTATGGCGGCGTGGTGCCCGAAATCGCCGCCCGCGCGCACCTGGCCCGCATCGATGCGCTTTACCTGCAGGCCCTCGCCGAAGCCAGCCTGACGCTGGACGATGTAGATGCCATCGCGGCAACAACGGGTCCAGGCCTCATCGGCGGCGTCATTGTAGGGGCGATGTTCGGCAAGGCGCTGGCGGCTGCTGCGCACAAACCGTTCATCGCCGTGAACCATCTCGAAGGCCATGCGCTGACGGTGCGGCTCACCGCGCAGGTGGCATTCCCCTATTTCCTGTTGCTGGTCAGCGGCGGCCATTGCCAGATGCTGGTGGTGCGCGGCGTCGGCGATTATGCCCTCATCGGCCGGACGCGCGACGATGCGCTGGGCGAAGCCTTTGACAAAACCGCCAAGATGCTGGGCCTGCCCTATCCCGGCGGCCCGGCGCTGGAGCGCGCGGCGAAAAGCGGCGATGCCAGGGCGTTCAACTTCCCCAAACCCATGCTCGGCACCGAACATGCGGATTTTTCATTCTCCGGTTTGAAGACGGCGGTGCGCCTCTGCATCCAGCAGGAAACAGCGAAACGGCCGCTGGATGATAAGCTGGTCGCCGATGTTGCCGCCAGCTTCCAGCAGACGGTGCTCACGGTGATGCAGGAGCGTGTGGCGCGCGGGCTGGCGCTGGCGCTCCAGACAGAGCCCGGCCTCACCGCGCTGGCAGTGGCAGGCGGTGTGGCAGCCAACCAGGCGTTGCGCGACGCCCTGCAATCCATCGCCGAGGCGCACGGCTTGCCGCTACTGGTAGCGCCTGCTGCCCTCTGCACCGACAATGCCGCGATGATCGCCTGGGCGGGGATGGAGCGCCTGAAACTCGGTCGTACCGATGGGCTGGATGCCGAACCCCGCGCCCGCTGGCCGCTGGCCGAACTCGACGCTTAGAGCTTCTCGAACCCGTAACGGCTGAGTAATTGCTGGCCCTTGCCGCTCAGCAGGTAGGCGATGAATTGCTGGGTCGCCTGTGTTGCATTACTGGCGATGGCGATCGACTGGTAATCCACCGGCGGGCAGGCGTTGCTGCCGAACACATAAAGTATTTTCAGTGACGGATCGCTGCGCGCATCGGTGGCGAGCATGAGGGCGAAGCCGGGCGCGGCATGCAGCTGCTGGGCGATTTCCTCGCGGTCGCGCTTCACTAGGCGTTTGGCCAGCAGTTCATCGTAGGGATGCTTGCCGAGCAGACTGGTGGCGCGGTCGGCTTCATAGCCGTTGGTGCTGACATACACCGGCAAATCCGGCTGCGCATAGAGAATGGCGGCCAGCGAGATATGGCGCGCGAAATCGGTGCGCGGTTCGATATCGGCTGAACCCACCAGCGCCAGGCGCGTGCGGGTGAAAGGGCGGGTGTGGAATACATCCGCGAGGCCCTGCAGCTTGAGTTCCTCGATCATTGGCGCATCGGCGGTGAGCAGCAGGTCGGCCTCCAGCCCCTGCTGGATTTTGGCGGCATCGGCACTGTCTTCGGTGGCGACGGAGAGGGGCGTGCCGCTTTGCGCCGCGTAATCGCGCGACAGTTCGGCCAGCGGCAGCATCAGCCCGGCATCGGCCAGCACATGCAGGTTGCCCGCCCAGGCCGGCAAAGCGAGTGCGAGAGTGAGGATGCCGAGGAGTTTGCGCATGGAGGGACGCTACCAGCATTCACCGGCAGCGTCATCCCCAAGTTCGGGATGACGAATGTGGTAAAGCGCGTTATGCTGGCCGTATGTCGTCCCGCCGTTTCATTCTGTTCGCCATTGGTCTGTTCATTCTGGGTGCGTTGCCGTTTCTGGTGCTGCAACCCACGGCGGCGGCCAGTGCGGGCCTCAGCCTTGGCTTCAGCGCTCCGCTGGGGCACCCGGTGCTGGTGGTGCTGCTGTTTCTCGCCGGCATCCTGGCGGCCCTTCTGCCGCGCGACGGGCTGGTGCAGATGCCGCTCGCCTTCACGCTGATGATGATGCTCGGCGGCATGCTGACGCTGGATATCAGCCACTTCCCGCCCATTCGCTATTTCGTGCTGGGGGCGGTGCTGTGCCTCAGTCTGCTGGTGGGCATCACGCGGCAGAAGCTGACGCTGCTAACCATTTTGCTGTTGGCCTCGCTGGGTTTCCACCTGGGCGGGTTCTATATGCAGCAGGTGCCGCCCATCGCCAGCCCGATGTATTACCTGCTCGGCGTGTTGATGTCGCTCAGCCTGCTGCTGGCGATTTCGGTGGCATTCGGCGTCACGCTGTTCGGCGACCATGAGGTGGCCTGGAAACGGCTGACCGAGTCGCCAAGAATGCGCTGGGTGCGGAATTTGTTCCTATAAGCAGCCGGCAAACACCAGCGCGGTTTTTTCCAGTAAGCGGTCATAGTCATTCTTCACCCAGTTGGCCGCAGGCACCTCATCGCTGCCATAGAGCGCTTCGGGGCTGAGGTGGATGATCTGTGCATCCGATGCGACGGCGAGCCGCTTCACCAGCGGTGCATCCGTCTCGCTGATCAGGCAGCGGATATGGATCTTTGCCGCCCCTGTCATCACATCATGCAGGGTGCGGGCGCCCAGGTAATCCTCCGGCCGCTGGGTGACTTCGCCCTCGGCCTCCAGCCCATAGCGCTTCAGGAAATACTGATAGGCCGCATGGTAGGTAATGAACGGCACCTCCGGTTTCGCCACTTTCGGTTCGGCAGGCCGCCGTTTCGCCAGGATTTCCACCAGCGCCGGGTTCACTTCCTGGCGCAGGTGCGTTGCTTCATGCGCCGCGTTATGTTCCAGCATCGCGCGGTTGCCGGGCGATGCATCGGCGATACCTTCCGCCACCGGCCGCGCAAGGTCCGCCATGCGGATCGGATCGAGCCACAAATGCGGGTCCAGCCAGTTGGGTGCGGGCGAAGCGCCTTCCTCGTCATCCTTGTCATGATGTTCCTGGCCGCTGAGGCCGGCAGTCTCCAGCCACGGATTGCGGCTGGAATAGGGCAGGGCCGCCGCCTCCGGGAAGCTGGTGAGCACAATGATTTTCACGCCGCGCTTTTCTTCGGTGGCGAGCAGTTTATCGAGCACCGCATTCATTCGCCGGTCTGGCAGCATGATTACATCCGCATGGTCGAGCATCTCGCGCTGGCTGGGGGAAAGGGTAAAGGTGTGGGCGTCCTGTCCGGGGCGCAGCAGGCTCTGCGCCTGGCCGATGCCTTCCAGCAACGCATCGGCATAAGGCTTCAGCGGCGGCACGGTGACGACCACCTGCGGCAGCGCACTGCCCGCGCTTGCCGCTTGCGCGAAGCAGAGCATTAGGGTTACACCCATCGCATATGTCCAGTGACGCATCATCGACCGACGTTCTATTGGAGGCAGAAGGCCTCTGCAAGTTCTATGGCCCGCGCGAAGTGCTGCACGAGGTGAGCCTCCGCATCCGCGCGCGAGAAATTGTGACGGTGGTGGGCCCGAACGGGGCAGGTAAGACCACGCTGCTTAAATTGCTATTGGGTTTGGAAACTCCCCAGCGCGGCACGGTGACGCCCATGCCCGGCCTGCGCATCGGCTATGTGCCACAGCATTTCACCCCGCAGCCCAGCCTGCCGCTGACGGCGCTCGATTTCCTGAAGCTCTATGCGCCGCGTAGCCCGGCGCGCATTGAAGAATTGGCGGCGATGCTGGATGTCGCCAGCGTGCTGAAACAGCAATTGCCCACCCTGTCGGGCGGTGAACTGCGTCGCGTACTGCTGCTGCGCGCCCTGCTACACCAGCCGCATCTGCTGGTGCTCGACGAGCCGACGCAGGGAGTGGATGTCGCCGGACAGGGCGAGCTTTACCGCCTGCTGAAACGCCTCAGCGCCGAGCAGGGTTTCGCTGTGTTGATGGTGAGCCACGACCTCTACGTGGTAATGGCCGCCACCGAGCGGGTGATCTGCCTGAACCACCATATCTGCTGCGAGGGCGCCCCCAGCACCCTCGGCACCCACCCCGAATTCCGCCAGCTGTTCGGCGAGGACCTGGCCCGCCAGCTGGCGATGTATTACCACCATCACGACCATGCGCATGGCGTGCATGCGGAACATTTCCACCACCACCACGAGGGCCACGAGCATGGATGACATCACCCTGCGCGCGCTGATCGGGGCGGTGATGCTGGCGGCCACGCTGGGGCCGCTGGGCTCGCTGGTCGTCTGGCGGCGGATGGCCTATTTCGGCGACACCATCGCCCATTCGGCGCTGCTGGGGGTGGCGCTGTCGCTGATCACCGGCTTCCTGCCGATGACGCTTTCCATGTTCATCGTCTCGGTGGTGATTGCCCTGCTGCTGGCCCGCGCCTCGCGCGACGGGCGGTTTCATAGCGACACGCTGCTGGGCCTGCTGGCCCACGGCACGTTGGCACTGGGCGTGCTGCTGGTCGCCCTCTCGCGCAATATCCGGGTGGACGTGAACGCCTACCTGTTCGGCGACGTGCTGGCGATGGATTGGCCTGAAGTAGCTGGCCTCAGCGCGCTGTGCCTGCTGGTGCTGGGCGTGCTGTGGCTATCCTGGCGCCCACTGCTGATGATCACGCTCGACCGCACCATTGCCCATGTCGAGGGCATCGATGTGGCGCGCACCGAGAAGCTGCTCATTCTGCTGCTGGCCGCGGTGATTTCAGTGGCGATCAAGCTGGTGGGCGTGCTGCTGATCACAGCGCTGCTCATCATCCCCGCCGCCAGCGCCCGTTATTTCGCCCGCAGCCCGAAACAGATGGCATTGATCGCCAGTTGCCTGGGCATCTTCGCCGTCACCAGCGGCCTGTTTGCCTCGCTGGCCACCGACGCGCCTACGGGGCCGCTGATGGTGGTGATTGCCTCGCTGACATTTTTGCTATGTGGTGCGGTGGCTGGCTTGCGCAAATAATATCTCTCTTAAGGGAGAGGTATTAGAGTGCTTTCCGCAGCCGCTCAAATCCCGCCGCTAAATCCGCGATCAGGTCGGCCGGGTCTTCCAGGCCGATATGCAGGCGGGCGAGTACGGTGTCTTTATCCCATTTCGTCGCCACGCGCTGCTGCGCGGGTTTGTAGGCGGTGATGAGGGATTCATAGCCGCCCCAGCTGTAGCCCATGCCGAAATGTTCCAGCCCGTCGAGCATGGCGCCCACGGCTTCCTGCGAAATATTGCCCAGCTCGATGGCGAACAGGCCCGTCGCACCCGTCATGTCGCGCTTCCAGAGGGCATGGCCGGGGTCGGTGGGGAGGGCAGGGTAGAGCACGCGCTTCACTTCCGGCACGGTCTGCAGCCACTGGGCCACTTCCAGCCCGTGCTTCTGGTGGCGCTTCAACCGCACGGCGATGGTGCGCAGGCCGCGCAGGGCGAGGTAGGCATTGTCGCCGCTGGTTACCGCGCCGAGGTTGCGATGGGTTTGCTTGAGGCGCTTATAGAGCGCGTCCTTGCACATGATGGCGCCCATCACCAGGTCGGAATGCCCGCCGATATATTTGGTGGCGGATTGGATGGAAACATCCACACCCATCTCGAACGGGCGTTGGTAAATGGGCGTGGCCCAGGTGTTGTCGGCCACCACCACTGCGCCATGCGCATGTGCTACCTTGGCGATGGCCGGTACATCCTGCATCTCGAACGTAAGCGAGCCCGGGCTCTCCACATAGATCATCCGGGTGTTTTTCTCCATCAGCTTTTCAATGTCGGCACCGATGGTGGGGTCGTAAAACTGCACCTCCACCCCCAGCCGCACCAGCTCGTGGTTGATGAAATTGCGCGCCGAGCCATAGACCGAATCCGGAAACAGTACGTGGTCGCCAGCCGCCAGCAGTGCCAGCAGCGTTACATTAATGGCGGCCAGGCCTGAGGCCGTAACCAGCGCATGGTCGGCACCCTCCAGCACCGCGAGCGATTCTTCCAGCGCCTGCGTGGTGGGGCTGCCATTGCGCCCATAGCCCAGATGGGTGATGCGGCCTTCTTCATAGCCCACCATCTCGGCATAATCTTTGAACAGCACGGTGGAGGTGCGGTGCACCGGCGGGTTCACCGACCCCGAATCGCGTTTCGGGTTGCGGCCGAGATCGACCAGTTGGGTATCGAGATGAACGTCGCTATGCTTGCCCATAAGTGCCTCTTAGAATTCGCGCCAGCTCAGGCCGGCCAGCACATGCGTCACCCTGCCATCACGCCCGAAGGGCAGCAGGCAGGAGCGGTATTTCACGATTTTGCTTTTGTCGCTGACGAACTGGCCCTGGTCGTAAAGCGGTTGCGGGTTGGCGATGATCTCATCCACCCGCCGCACGATGCTGGCGCCCTGGAAATGTTTCATACTGGGATACATCGCCCGCCCGCTCATATCGCCGCCATAGAGCGACTTGGCGCTATCGCCCAGCATATAGAAGCTCACCGAATTCGGCGCGCCGCCCGTGCCCTGTTGCACCGTGAACAGAATGCATTGCTGCCAGATATCCGAGATGGCCGACAGGTTGAACTGGGCGAATTCCGGCATCACCGACTCGCGCTTCAGCAGCGTCCAGTAATGGGTGAGCCGGTCGGTCAAGCGATGGTTTTCTGTCATTTCGCCCTGCGTGTTGACGTTTTGGTCTTGCAACCAATGCGCGAGTATGTTAAACCCTGGGTTGTATGTACAGCCTCCGATTCATCGCGGCGATCGCCGAAATCCTCATCAGCCCTGCCATCCTGCTTTATATGGCGGCGCGGCCCATGGCAATCGCCGACTGCCCCCGCCCGGCAAAACCAGCGCGCAATTGGCGCGCCGCGCATGCAAGCTGAACACACAGGGCGCGCCTGTTTTCTGTTTTAATTGCTATCGTGGGAGCGGGTTGTTAGAACCGCATCCCTATGGCACAAAACAAGCATTATCCCGACGTGAACCCCAACCCGGACTTCGCCGCGCTCGAACAAGAGGTGCTGCAATTCTGGGCGGAAGATAAAACTTTTGAAAAAAGCGTCAGCCAACGCCCGCATGGCAATGGCAACGATTACGTGTTCTACGACGGCCCGCCCTTCGCCAACGGCCTGCCGCATTACGGCCACCTGCTGACCGGCTATGTGAAAGACGCCATCGCGCGTTATCAGACCATGCGCGGCAAACGCGTCGAGCGCCGCTTCGGTTGGGATTGCCACGGCCTGCCCGCCGAAATGGGCGCCGAGAAGGAACTGAACATCACCGGCCGCGCCGCCATCATCCATTACGGTATCGACAAGTTCAACGACTACTGCCGCAACAATGTGATGCGCTATGTCGCCGATTGGGAATATTACGTCACCCGCCAAGGCCGCTGGGTCGATTTCCGCAACGACTATAAGACCATGGATAAGAATTTCATGGAAAGCGTGATCTGGGCCTTCTCGGAGCTGCATAAGAAGGGTTTGGTCTACGAAGCCTTCCGCGTGATGCCCTATAGCTGGGCGGCCGAGACGCCGTTGTCGAACTTCGAAACCCGCATGGATAACGCCACGCGTGAACGCGAGGACAAAGCGGCGTATGTGCGCTTCAAACTTGCCGATGGACGCTACCTCATCGCCTGGACCACCACGCCCTGGACCCTGCCGAGCAACCTGGCACTCGCCGTTAGCCCGACCATGGAATATGCCGCCGTCGCCAAAGATGGCGCCACGCTCATCGTGGCCAAAAGCGCCGTTGAAAAGCTATTCGGGAAGGAAGCTGAATCCGCGCCCGTCAGCGGCAACGATTTGATCGGCCAGACTTACGAACCGCTCTTCCCTTATTTCGCCAACAATACTCCCACCCATCGCCTGACGGCTGATGCGCTGGACACGCAATCCTATCGCTTACGCCCATTCGCTGCAGCCGATGAAGATGCTTATTTCGCTTTAGTCAGCAACCCACAGACCATGGCCACGATTGGCGGCGGTGTGCGTAGCAAAGAAGAAGCGAGCAAAGAACTGGCCGCCGTGATCGCCCACCAACAGGAGCATGGGTTCAGCATTTGGGCAGTCGAGGATAAGCAAAGCGGCGCCGTCGTCGGCAAGGCCGGCTTCACCTATGTCGCGCTCGACGCCAATCAGCCAGCGCAACCTTCCTTGCATTATCTCTTCGCACCGGAAGCGTGGGGTAAAGGTGCCGCCAAGGAAGTGGCAAAATTATGGGTAGATACAGCATTTGCTAAAATCGGATTCCGCAAGATCGTGGCAGCTAGCCTGCCGGATAATGCCGCCTCCGTTTCCATCCTCAAAAAACTGGATTTTGCCCATCACTCGCAGATCACCTTCAAGGATAAGGTTTGCGATTATTATGAGCGCAGCCACGCCTTCCGCGTGATCGATGGCAAGGATGCCGTCACCGAAGGCGAAGGCACCGGCGTCATCCATATGGCTCCTGGCTTTGGTGAGATCGACCAAAAGATCTGCGCTGAGAATGGCATCGAAGTGGTCGTTCCCGTCGATGGCCAGGGCAAATTCACCAACGAAATTTATGACATCGATGACCTTTCGCTCCACGGCCTCATCGTAGTGCCCGACACGCGCATCACCGTAAGCAGCATCCAGGTGAGCGACGCCGATGCCGCGCAACATATCGACGCGAAGGACATCGCCAAATACGGCTTGGCCAACATGCGCATCGTGCGCTGGCTGAAGAAGCACGGCAAGCTGGTGAAGGACGAGCCCTACAAACACAATTACCCCCACTGCTGGCGCACCGATACGCCGATCATCTATCGCGCCATGAGCAGCTGGTATGTGGCCGTGACGAAATTCCGCGACCGCGCCGTCGAGATCAACCAGCAGATCAACTGGATCCCCGAGCACGTGAAGAACGGCCAGATGGGCCATATGCTGGCCACCGCGCCGGACTGGAGCATCTCGCGCAACCGCTTCTGGGGCACGCCGATTCCCATCTGGCGCGCACCGAGCGGCAAGGTGATGGTGCCCGATTCCATCGAGCAGATCGAGCAATGGAGCGGCGTAAAAGTTGCAGACCTGCACCGCCCGATGATCGATCAAGTGACCTTTGAGAAAGACGGCGAAACCTATACCCGCGTAGAAGATGTGTTCGATTGCTGGTTTGAATCCGGCTCGATGCCCTATGCGCAGATGCATTACATGGGCGAGAAAACCAAAGACCCCGCCGTGAAAAAGAAATTCGAGGAAAATTTCCCTGCCGATTTCATCACCGAATATGTCGGCCAGACGCGCGGCTGGTTCAACACCATGATCATGCTCAGCACAGCACTATTCGACAAGCCGCCGTTCCAGAACTGCATCTGCCACGGCGTGGTGATCGATGAAGAGACGGGCCTGAAATATAGCAAGCGCCTCAAAAACTACAAAGACCCCAAAGAGGTGATGGATGCCTTCGGCGCCGATGCGCTGCGCTGGATGATGCTTGCATCGCCCGTGATGCGCGGCGCCGATATCGGCGTCGACCCCGAAGGCAAATTCATTCGCGACGTAGTGCGCCTTAACATCAAACCGCTGTGGAGCGCCTATAACTTCTTCACCCTCTATGCGAATGCCGATGGCATTAAGGCAGTGGGCATTACCTCGAGCGACAATACGCTCGACCGCTACATTCTCGCCAAGGCGAAAGCCGCAGTGCAGCAGGCGCAAGCCAGCCTTGATGCTTACGATACGCCCGGCGCCACCGAAGCCATCACTGCCTTCTTCGACGTGCTGAACAACTGGTACATCCGCCGTTCGCGCGCCCGTTTCTGGGACGACCAGGTGACGGCCGACAAAACGGCAGCCTTCAATACCCTCTACACCGTGCTGAACCTGATGGTGAAGGTAGCCGCGCCGCTGCTGCCCTTCACGACAGAAGCCATCTATCGCGGCATCAACGGCCAGCAAGGCAGCGTGCATTTGCAGGATTTCCCGAAGGTGGATGCCATCGCCGATGACCTTGAGCTCATCAGCGATATGGACCGCGTGCGCGATGCTTGCACGGCCATGGGTTCCATCCGCTCCGCCGAGAATATCCGCAACCGCCAGCCACTCGCCTCGGCCACGCTCTATGGGGCAGGGGCCGACCGCCTGCGCGGTTTCGCCGCGCTGATGGAAGATGAGCTGAACGTGAAGGAAATCCGCTTCTCCAACACCCTGGAAGGCGTGGCGGAATACACCCTAACCATTAATTTTCCCATCGCCGGAAAACGCCTCGGCGGCAAGATGAAAGCCGTAGGGGCCGCCGCGAAAACGGGCGACTGGAAAAACGAAAACGGCACCGTGATTGTCGGTGACGAACCCATGGAAGCGGGTGAATATAACCTGCAGCTCAAACCGCTGATTGATAAAGGCGCGCAACGCCTTTCCAGCAATGATGCGCTGGTGGTGCTCGACCTCGTGATTACCCCCGAACTCGAAGCCGAAGGCCGCGCACGCGACCTGGTACGCATGGTGCAGCAGGCGCGCAAGGATGCCGGGTTGCATGTGGCCGACCGCATCGCCCTGGCGCTCGACCTGCCGGAAGATTTCCGCGCCGCGCTGGCCGCGCATAGGGATTACATCGCCGAGCAGGTGCTGGCCGTTTCCATCGGTGAAGGCGCTGCGGCATCCGATCAGCAATTGCGCCAGGAACTCGATGGCGCGCAATTCGTCATCGGCATCAGCAAGGCTGCATGAGCCCGGATGTACAGGTAGGGGTTATCGGCGCGGGGGCATGGGGAACGGCGCTGGCGATGCTGGCCAATCGCGCTGGCTCGGCCGCTACGCTGTGGACGCGTAATCTGCAAGTGATCGATTCCATCCGCAACGACCGCGAGAATGCGCAATACCTGCCGGATATTTTTATCGCCCCCGCCATTGGCGTGACCGACGATCTGCTGCAGATGAGCCGCTGCGATATCCTGATCATCTGCATCCCGGCGCAGAGCATGCGCACGGTGGCGATCTCGCTGTCCGACATCGTACCCGCCAACGTGCCGCTGGTGTTGGCCACCAAGGGCATCGAGCGCGGCTCGCTGATGCTGATGAGCGAGGTGATGGCCAGCATCCTGCCGCATAACCCGGTGGCGGTGATTTCGGGCCCTAACTTCGCGCGCGAGGCGGCGCAGGGCCTGCCGACAGCGGCGGTGCTGGCGACGCACCACCCGGCCGTGGCCGAGAAGATGGCCTTTAGTTTGGCCGGGAAATATTTCCGCCTCTATAGCAACGACGACCCGGTCGGCACGCAGGTGGGCGGGGCGCTGAAGAACGTGCTGGCGATCGCCGCCGGCATTGTGGAAGGGCGCGGGCTGGGCGAGAATGCGCGCGCCGCGCTGATCACCCGCGGCATCGCCGAGATCATGCGCCTCGCACGCGCCAAAGGCGGGCAGGAGGAGACGCTGATGGGCCTCTCCGGCATCGGCGATATCATGCTCTCCTGCAGTTCCACCCGCTCGCGCAATTATGCGCTGGGCGTACGCCTCGGCCGCAGCGATGCGCGTGAAATCCCGGCGGTGCTGGCCAGCCGCACCGGCGGCCTCACCGAGGGCGTGGCAACGGCTGAATCCGTCAGCCAGCTGGCGCGCAAACTGGGCGTCACCATGCCCATCGCCTTCGCGGTGGTGGATATCCTCAGCGGCGCCAGCGATATTGACAGCGCCATCACCCGGCTGCTGGAGCGGCCCATGGGTTTAGAGTCCTAATCATTTGATTTAGTGCAATAATATAAAAAGACAGACGCCGCCGGCGCTGCCGGCCAAATGTCACAGAACTGTCATTCTATGGCGCGGGCGAAATGGTATAGTCAAGGTAGGAATTAGTAGGAAACCCGCTCGATGAGCACCCGCGACGCAGATTACACCAAGACCGGCAACGGATTGCTGACCAAAATCGGCAACTGGCTGTCGATGGTTCCCATCATCGGGGGCATTGGTGGCGTATTCATCGTGGCTGACGGCGTGCTGAGCGGCATCGGCTGGCTGCTGCGTGGCAAACCACTGAGTGCCCTATCGTCGGTAGGCGAGAGTGTGGTGGCTGGCACCGTAAACGCGGCGACGGCAAGCAACCCCATCTGGTATATGGCGAACCTTGCATCCGGCCTCACCACTGGCCGCTCGCTCGGCACCCATGCGCGCAAATTCACCGAGGAAGCGACCTCGTTCGTCACCAAGCCCCTCGGCCTGCAGCCGACGGTGCTGCGTTCTTATTATGCCGGCATCGGCAATGGCCCGGGTGTAGCAGCGCCGGCGCAGCCCGGCCGCTACGCCACCCAAATCGCCAATGAGCGTGGCCGCAACGCACAGGAAATGTATGATGCGTATCGTCGTAACGAAAATGGTGTCGCCGTGGCGCAAGCCGGCGGCGAGGCAAGCAGGGCATAATTTATGGAAAAACATTCGGAGCAGACCATGGCAGCGGCAGCACTCAAACAGATGAATGTCTGGGAAGAGAAATATAACGACATCACCGAGCTGTTCGGCCTGACGGACGAACTGCTGGCGACGGTGCCTGAAGCCAAAAACCCCGAGGCGCAGTTGGAACTGATCGAAGGGCTGGTGGAAACGGTGAGCGAATCGGCCGATGTACTGGCCGACGAATATATCGCCCTGTGCGAGGGTAACCCGCAGCGCAAGACACTGGCCAAAGGCCGCATCGAGGGTGCGCTGCGCAAGGTTTACATCGCCATGCATAATTTCACCGCGCGCGCGCGCGATGCGAAAAACGCAGCCCATGCGATCGTGAAGAAGATCCAGCGCCAGTTGGAGCATGTGGTGTCGCATTTCATGGATTTCATGGTCCTCTCGCTCGACCGCATCATGCAAAAGAGCGACGTGGAAGAGCTGAAACAGCGTCAGGCGAACATCGCCCTGATGCTGCACCAGCTGGGGCAGTCGACGATTTAAAAAGAAGAGCAAGTTGGCAAACGGAAAGGGCCCGGAGCAATCCGGGCCCTTTCTTTCTCGGCAAAAGAAAAGGGAGCCGAAACCGGCTCCCTTCCTTTAGTCGACGTACGAACCGGTATTAGACCGAGTAGTACATTTTGAACTCGACCGGGTGGGGCGACATTTCCCACTTGGCCAGCTCTTCTTTCTTCAGGTCGACGTAAGCATCAAGCTGTTCGTCGGTGAACACGTCGCCCTTTTTCAGGAAGGCGCGGTCGACTTCCAGAGCCGCGATGGCTTCGCGCAGCGAGCCGGCAACGGTCGGGATGTCTTTCAGCTCTTCCGGCGGCAGGTCGTAGAGGTTCTTATCCATCGCGTCGCCGGGGTGGATTTTATTCTCGATGCCGTCGAGGCCGGCCATCAGCAGGGCCGCGAAGGTGAGGTAGGGGTTACCCGAGCTGTCGGGGAAGCGGGTTTCGATACGCTTCGCCTTGGGGCTCGACACATACGGAATGCGGATGGAGGCCGAACGGTTGCGGCTGGAGTAAGCCAGCAGCACCGGCGCTTCATAGCCGGGCACCAGGCGCTTGTAGCTGTTCGTGCTGGCGTTGGTGATGGCGTTGAGTGCCTTCGCATGCTTGATGATGCCGCCGATATAGTAGAGGCAGGTCTCAGAGAGGTCGGCGTAGCCATTGCCGGCGAACAGCGGCTTGCCGTCTTTCCAGATCGACTGGTGCACATGCATGCCCGAGCCGTTATCGCCGTAGACGGGCTTCGGCATGAAGGTCACGGTTTTGCCGTAAGTGTGCGCCACGTTGTGGATCACGTACTTATACTTCTGCACGTTATCAGCGGTGAAGGTGAGGGTGCTGAAATCGAAGCCCAGCTCGTGCTGCGAGGGAGCTACTTCATGGTGATGCAGCACCGGGGTGATGCCCACTTCCTGCAGCGTGGTCAGCATCTCGCCGCGGATGTCCTGCGCCGAATCGACCGGGGCGACGGGGAAATAGCCGCCCTTTACGCCCGGGCGGTGGCCCAGGTTGCCATGCGCATAATCCTTACCCGAGTTGCTGGGGTTTTCTTCGCTCTCCAGATGAACGAATTGCGAGAACATGCTGCTGTCGAACTTCACATCGTCGAACATGAAGAATTCCAGCTCGGGGCCGAAATAGGCGGTGTCGCCGATGCCGGTATATTTCAGGTAGGCTTCTGCGCGCTTGGCGGTGCTGCGCGGGTCGCGGCCATAGCTCTGGCCGGTGCTCGGCTCGATCACGTCGCAGGTGATGACCAGAGTCGGTTGCGCGGTGAAGGGGTCCATGAATGCGGTCTTGGTGTCGGGCATCAGGATCATGTCCGATTCGTTGATGCTCTTCCAGCCGGCGATCGACGAGCCGTCGAACATCACGCCATCTTCGAAGGTAGCTTCTTCAACCTTATTGGCGATGTAGGTGGTGTGCTGCCACTTACCGCGCGGGTCGGTGAAGCGGAAATCGACGAACTGAACGTCGTTCTTTTTGATGGTTTCAAGAATCTCTTTAGCGGACATGGTTGGCTACTCCTGGTGGTTACAATAAGGGTTGTTGTTAACTGATTAGATGGCGTTCTCCCCGCGTTCGCCGGTGCGGATGCGGATGGCGTCTTCGATGGGGAGAATGAAAATTTTCCCGTCGCCGATGCGCCCGGTCTGCGCGGCGGCAACGATGGCTTCGACGATTTTTTCGACCTGGTCGTCGGGCACGATGACTTCGACTTTTACCTTGGGCAGAAAATCCACCACATACTCGGCGCCGCGGTAAAGCTCGGTATGGCCCTTCTGCCGCCCGAACCCGCGCGCCTCCACCACGGTAATCCCCTGCAGGCCGATCTCCTGCAGCGCTTCTTTCACATCATCCAGTTTGAACGGTTTGATGATGGCTTCAATTTTTTTCATGACCTACTTGCCAGTCTATTGATTTCAGGTGCGCCTATGTCAGCAATGGCTGTGCCAGAGTGTGGTTAAATGAAGGAAACTAATTTATTACAGATGATTATTTGGTCTATTTCATGCGATTTATCAGATAAAAAACTGAAGGGATCGCACCATAAACCAGCGTGTTGCCCAAATTTTGGGCATATCGGAACAAAATGAGGCAGCCGGCAAACGTAAGTATTGGGAAAACATGCATATAAATACCGCATGCGATATTTGGCCTCCGAGCAAAATCTGGTTGCGGTGCACAAGAGAATTTGCGATAGGGCTGCGCATGGGGAATTGGGATAATATCGCCTGCGATCCGCGCCGTGGCGGCGCCCGCGTCTTTTCAGTGATGGAAGACGGCGCGCGTTATTGGATCAAGTTTGCCGATAAGGATTACAAGAACGCGCTGCAGCGCCTGCTGCTGAAACGTAAGCGCAACCTGCTCTATACCGAGCTGCACGCCATGGCCGCCCTGCGCGCGCACGGCTTTACTGTGCCGCAAGTCGTGCATAGCACGCCAGCATATATGGTGCTGAGCGACTTGGGCGAAAGCCTGCAATATCTTACCCGAACCCATGACACACCGCGCTGCTGCGAGGTGCTGGAACAGCTGGCCGGCCTGTTGCGCCAGCTGCATACGCAGGGCTGCTGGCATGGCAATGCCCTGCTGCGCAATTTCGTGATGAAAGATGGCCGTATCGGGCTGATCGACCTGGAGAACACCGCCCATCGCCTCTGGCCGCTCGCGATGCGCCAGGCATATGACATCTGGCAGGTGCTGTTTTCCACCGCCCGCCTGCCGGAATCCAGCCAGTTGATGCGCCATTTCCTGCGCAGCTATTGTGCTTCCAGCCGCGTCGGCCGCTGCCTGCGCACGGCGGCCTGGGCCATGGCGCCGCTCTATGCCATCGCCCTGCCGCTGCGGCCGCTGGTGCGCAACGACCTGCCCCAGTTCATGGACGCCGTGCGCGAGCTCTGGTGGATCTAGCAATCGGCGCTTGATTTTTCGGGCGCCATAGCGTTTAACACGCCCTCCTCAAGGCCGAGTGGCGGGTGTAGCTCAATTGGTTAGAGTGCCAGATTGTGGCTCTGGAGGTTGCGGGTTCGATCCCCGTCACTCGCCCCAGGCTTTGAGGAATCTCTCTATTTCGGAAGATGAATCTTCCCGAATTTCCGCATCAGGATGATGACGGGAATATTGGCCAAGCCAAAGGCCAGCAGCACTTCCAGCACCGTATAATGTGCCGCGAACATGGCGGCGGCCAACACAGCGGCGATGGCCATGAACAGTGCGTTGAATACGTTGTTGCTGGCGATCGCGCGGGCGCGTTCTTCCGTGCCGCTGGCGATTTGCAGCTGGGTGTAGAGTGGAATGACAAACATGCCGCCGCAGACGGCCATGAGGAACAGATCGGCCGTCATCCGCCAATCGGCGCGCTGGTGCAGGTAATCGACAATGCCCATCAGCGCCGGCGCAGGTTGCGTATGGTGGTTGCCCCACACTAGGTCGAGGCAGAAAATCATCATTCCCAGCAGCGAGAGCGGGCCGGCGTTGTAGAACGGCATGCGCTTATAAACCATCGGGCAAAGCAGCGCGCCCACGGCGATGCCGATGGAGAACAGCGCCACGAACCACGTCACCACCTCCTGGTTGCCGCCGATGATGTCTTTTGTCAGCACCGGAATCTGGATGAGGTAGGTGGCGCCGATGGCCCAGAACCACGAGATGCCGAAAATCGGCAGCATAATGGCATGGTGGTGCGCCACCGCCTTCACCATCGCGCCGATGCCGGCGAACGGGTGGCGCGGCATCACCAGGTTGGGCACGGCGGCCGGGGTGGCCGGAATGCGGAACGAGGCGGCCAGGCCGACCAGCGCCGCCGCCAGCATGATGGCACTGACAATCAGCAGCCCGTGGGGCTTCAGCACCAGCAGCCCGCCCAGCGAGGTGCCCAGCAGAATGCTGATGAAGGTGCCGCCTTCGATGATGCCGTTGCCGCGCAGCAGTTTCTCTTCGGGAATCAGCTCCGGCAGGATGGCGTATTTCACCGGGCTGAAAAAGGTCGCCTGCGTGCCCAGCAGGAACAGGATGAACAGCATGCCGGTGGCATGGTGGATGAGCAGCGCCACATCGGCGCATAGCACCAGCACCACTTCCGAACATTTCAGCCAGCGCGCCATACGGTGCTTGGGGAATTTATCGGCCAGCATGCCGGCAACGCCCGAGAACAGGAAATAGGGTATGATGAAACAGGCCGCCGCGAAGCTGATGAGAATTTCCGGCTTCACCCCCAGCGTGGCCGCCAGCGTATAGGTGATGAAGATCACCAGCGCGTTCTTATAGAAATTATCGTTGAAGGCGCTGAGCGCCATCGCCACGAAGATGGGCCAGAAACGTCGGGTGAGAAACAGATTTTTCATGGCCGAGGATGTAGGCCCCTATGCCGCCAATGTCCACCCCGATTGCAGTTATTATGCCGCCAGCTTCTGGCGCAGCTGATGAATCAACGCTTCGGTAGCGGGAATAGAAGAGGCCGGATTCTGGCCCGTAATCAGTTGTCGGTCGACCACCACGTTGGGCTGGAACGGCTTCTCGTTCTGCGAGGTGCCGCCCTGTTCCTTCAGTCGGCTCTCGAGCAGAAAGGGCACCACGCCATCGGCACCGATCGTGCGCTCTTCCTCATCGGTGAAGCAGGTGAATCGGTGGCCTTTCACCAGCGGCTCGCCGCGCAGGTTGGTGGCATTCACCAGCGCCGCCGGCCCATGACAGACCGAGACGATGGATTTGCCGGCGCGGTAAAACGCCTCCACCGCCGCTTTCACGCTGGCGTCCTTCGGGAAGTCTTCCATCGTGCCGTGGCCACCGGGGAAGAAGAGGGCGTCATATTCATCCGGCTTCAGGCTGGCGAGTTTCAGCGTATGCGCGAATGCCTGCTGCGCTTTCACATCCGCCTCATAGCGGCGGGTGGAGGCGGTGCTGTTTTCCTCCTTCAGCGAGGTAGGGTCGAGCGGCGTAGCGCCACCCAGCGGCGAGGCGACGGTGACCTCGCATTTCGCATCGCGCAGCGTGTAATAGGGGGCAACGGCTTCTTCCAGCCAAACGCCCGTCGGCTCGGGCGATTTGCCCATGCGGTCGGACGAGGTGACGACAATGAGGATGCGGTTCGTATGCATGCTAAGCTCCTACGTGACAGGGGGCTTCAAATTACATTCGACAAGACCCGGAATATAGCACTCACCCTGGCATTTTCCAGCTAATTTTCCTATCAGAGAAGCGCCATGGCCGGCACGCCCAACCGGGCATAAAGCGCCATGCCGCCCACCACCAGCCACAGAAAAATTCCCAGCGTGAACAGCACCTTGCGGCCGCGCGGCAGGCTGGGATGCTGCCAGAGCGGCCAGCAGGCCAGCGTGGCAATAGCAACGGTAATGCCGAGGCAGGAGAAAAACCAGCTCATGCCACCCTCCGCGTTTGCCGCCAGAGGAGGAGGGCGCCGGCCAGCAGCATCAGCACCGGCGCCACCCACAGCAATGCGGTGCTGCGTTCCACCGGCGGGTCGAGCAAAATGCGCGCGCCGTAATGGGCGCGGAAGTAATCAAGGATTTGCTGTTCGTTCTGCCCGTCGCCGGCCATGCGGCGGATTTCACGGCGCATCTCGCGGGCGAAATCCGCATCCGAATCGGCCAGCGACTGGCTTTCGCACACCACGCATTTCAGCTGGGCGATGGCACCCTCCGCCACACGCTCCTGCGCCGCATCGGGCAGCTTGCGCTCGATGCTGACGGCATGTGCGCTGCCGGCGAGAAACACCGCGATGAGAAGCAGGCTAATGCGCATGCAGCTCGCGCTCCATCTGCTTCAGCAGCGGGTCGAGCGCCTGCAGGCGCATATCCTCCGTTACCGTACCGGCCACCTGATAGCGGATGATGCCCTTACCATCGATGAGGAAACTTTCCGGAATGCCGCGCAGGCCCATGGCGATGGCGCTGCGGCCGTTGGCGTCGTAGCGCACCTCGGTGAAAGGGTTGCCGTTTTTCTTCAGCCAGCCATCGATGGTGGCGGGCCCATCGTTCCATGCCACCCCGATGAAGCGGGCCTTCGGGTCGTCCTGATGCAGCTTCACCAGCTCGGCCATCTCGAAGGCGCAGGGGCCGCACCAGCTGGCGAAGAAATTCACCACCGTCACCCGGCCCTTGTAATCGGTGGGCGTCAGCGGCGCATCGGCGCTGGCGGCGTTGATGAGGGGCAGGGTGGGCATGGCCAGGTCCACCAGCGGCCCTTGCGTGGGGGTGCGCGGTTTTTCCATCTGCATCAGCACCATCAGCAGGGCGCCGCAGAGCAGCATGAACATCAGGGCAGGCACCATACGAATCATGTGCGTTTTCTCCATGCGAGCAGTTGGACAGCCATCGACATCAGCCCGCCCAGCGCGGCCAGCACGAAGCCGCCCCAGACCAGCTGCTGCCCCGGTGTAACATAAAGCCGCACGCCGATGCCGTTTTTCTCATCCGTGCGGCCGAGGGCGATGTAGAGGTCGCGCCAGGGCAGGGAATAAAGGGCGGCCTCGGTGGTCTGCATCTGGCGCACGGGGTAGTCGCGCAGCTCAGGCGCCAGGGTGGTGATGGCGCGCCCATCCTCGCTGATCTCGAACTCTGCGCGGCGGGCGGTGTAGTTGGGGCCGGGCACCTGCTCGGCGCTCAGCAGCCGCAGGGTGAAGCGGCCGAATTGCAGTGGCTGCCCGGGCACCAGCGGCGCTTCATAAGTTTGCTTCAGCAGCGCGGTGAGGGTGATGCCCAGCACCAGCACCGCCACGCCGAGGTGCGCCGTGAAGCCGCCCAGCATGCGCAGCCCCAGCGTGTCCGCGCGCAGCTGGCGGAACAGATAGCGCAGCGCCCCGGCGATCAGCCATGCCGCCAGCCCCAGCCCGCAAGCGGCGAGCAGCCACGACGTGCGCGAGAGGAGTGCCGCCAGCAAAGCGGCGACCAGCAGCGCCGGCGCCAGCGCCTTCAACTGCGCTACTAATTGCGCCCGCCGCGCGCTATCCCAATGCAACAGCGGGGCGAGGGCGGCCAGCAGTGGCAGCGGCGCCACGATGGGCAGGAAACTATGGTTGAAATATCCCGGCCCCACCGATACGCCGGGCAGATGCATCAGCTGCAGAAATACGGGATAGAGGATAGCCAGCAGCACCACGAAAGTGGCCACCAACAGCAGCAGGTTGCCGATGAGAATGAACCCGCTGCGCGATAGTAACTGCACGGGAGCGCTCTTCTCAAAATCGCTTAGCGCATAGAGCAGCAGCGCCCCGCCGCTCACCACCACGATATAGGCAAGGATGAACATGCCGCGTGCCGGATCGCTTGCAAACGCATGCACCGAGGTGATGAGCCCCGAACGCACGATAAACGTGCCGATCAGCGACAGGCTGAAGGTGAGGATGGCCAGCAGCGCCACCCAGCGTGCCAGCTTGCCGCGGCGCATCAGTACCAGGTTGGCATGCAGCAGGGCGGTGCCGGAAAGCCAGGGCAGCAGCGACACATTCTCCACGGGGTCCCAGAACCACCAGCCGCCCCACCCCAGCTCGCGGTATGCCCACCACGCCCCGGCGCCAATGCCGAGGGTGAGCGCGCTCCACGGAAACAGGATCCACGGCTGCACCTGTTTGGCCCACAGGCGGTCGATGCGCCCCAGCCACATGCCGGCCACGGCATAGGCGAACACGATGCCGAAACCGACATAGCCGACATACAAAGTGGGCGGATGGAAGGCGAGGCCGATATCCTGCAGGATAGGGTTCAGATCCTGCCCATCCGCCGGAATGGGCCAGACGCGCAGGAACGGGTTCGAGGTGAACAGGATGAAGGCGAGGAAGCCGGCGCTGATGAACCCCGCCGCCGAAAGCGTGGCCGATTGCAGGGCGCGGTCGGCCGCCGGCAGCAGCGCCACCAGAAAGCCGCAGCCACCCAGCACCAGCATCCACAGCAGCATCGAGCCCTCATGGTTGCCCCAGGTGCCGGTGATTTTATAGAGCAGGGGCTTGGAACTATGCGAGTTGAGCACTACATTCAACACACTGAAATCATCGCTGGCATGGGCATTCAGTAACAGGCCGAAGGCCGCCGCCAGTAGCATGAAATTCAGCATGGCGACGGGGCGCGCCAGCCCGCTGATCCGGTAGGTGCCGGCAGCGCGCTGAAGCAGGGGAACAGCGGCTTGCAGGCTGCTCACCAACAAAGCCATGACAAGGCATAACTGGCCGAGTTCGGGTAGCATCACTGCTTCCAGCGACCGGATTTTTTCAACGCCTCGACCACCTCGGGCGGCATGTAGTTTTCGTCGTGCTTGGCGAGGATGTTCGTCGCCTTCAGCTCGCCGATATCGCTCAGCGTGCCCTGGGCGACGACGCCTTGTCCCTCGCGGAAAAGGCCCGGCAGCATGCCCGTGTAGGACGCATGAATCTCCTGGTTGAGATCGGTGATGATGAAGCCGGTTTTGCCGGCCTCGGTATGGTAGACGCTGTCTTTCGCCACCAGCCCGCCGACGCGGATTTCACGCGTGAGATCGAACGTGCCCGTGCCCAGCGCCTCGTGCAGCTGAGTGGGGGTGTAGAAATAAATCAGCTGCTGCTGGAAGCTTTTGAGAATGCCTGCCGCAGCGCCACCCATCACACCGAGGAGGAGCAACACGGTGATCAGCCTTTTATGTTTCGCTTTCATCGGCTGCCTTTGGCCAGCGCACGCGTGGCCTGCCGTGCGGCCAGCCATGTATGCAGGATCAACCCGCCCAGCAGCAGCGCGGCGATGGCATAGGCAGGCAGAATGTAGTCGCTGTAATCCACGGCCCGATGGCATAGGGCAAAGGGAGGCAAAGTGGTAGCAAAAAAGCCGCTATTTTTCCCATCCACAGGGCAGGTGAAATCAATTGCGCATATTAACCGCAATTTACTTGCAGGGGCCTTGGAACTTTGTTCCAGTAAGTTCTGGAAAAACAAGCGTTCGTATCCATTCCGGGTGCGGCGCCCAATTGCTTGCGCACAGGAGCGTCAGAAGGCATGACCCCAGCGGATTCGAACGAAGGCGATTTCCTTTCGGGCCCACCACGCCCGAAAGCGCCCGAAGCGCCGGTAGCGGAAACGCCGCCGCCCGCGCCCGCTGCGCCGCTGGCCGACAGCCCGGGTGAGAGCGGGCTGGGCAAGGCCCCCGCGCCGGAAAAGAAACCGATGCGCATCGGCGAAAAGCTGATGGCGCTCGGCCTCATCTCAAAAGACCAGCTGGAAATTGCGCTGCGCGAGCAGGCCAAATCGAAGCAACTGCTGGGCGCGGTGCTGGTGACGATGAACTTCATCACCGAATCGGCGCTGGGCGAAGTGCTGGCCGAATCCAGCGGCACCGAGCGGTTCGACGCCAAGAGCAGCATGATCGACCCGCAGGTGGTAGCGATGGTGCCGCGTGAAGTCTGTGTGCGCAACCGGGTGATGCCGGTGCAGATGGAAGGCGCCTCGCTGAAGCTGGCGATGGTCGATGTGTTCAACGTGCTGGCCATCGACCAGGTGCGCCGCCACTTCGACAAAAGCGTGCGCATCGTGCCGGTCTATTCGACCGACACCGAGATCAACGAAATGATCGAGCGCAACTACAACTACGACCTTTCGATCGACGGAATTCTGCGCGAGATCGAAACCGGCATCCGCGACAAGGCGCAGCTCGACGGTCGCGAGGAGGGATATGTAAACCCCACCGTGCGTTTGGTGAACGCACTGCTGATCGACGCCATCAAGCTCGGCTGTTCCGACATCCACTTCGAGCCGGAAGGCAGCTTCCTGCGCCTGCGCTACCGCATCGACGGCGCGCTGCAGCAGATCCGCTCTTTCCACCGCGATTACTGGCCGGCCATGCTGGTGCGCATCAAGATCATGAGCGGCATGAACATCGCCGAAACCCGCTCGTCGCAGGATGGGCGCATCAACATGGTGGCGTTGGGCCGCGAGGTGGATTTCCGGGTGGCCACCCAGCCGACCGTGCATGGCGAGAACGTGGTGTTGCGTATTCTCGATAAATCCAAATCGCTCGTGGCGCTCGAGCATCTGGGCTTCTCCGACCATAACCTCGATCTGCTGAAGAAATGTCTGAAGCGGCCCGAAGGCATCATCGTCGTCACCGGCCCGACCGGCTCGGGTAAAACCACCACGCTCTATTCGGTGCTCAGCTACATCAACTCCATCGACGTCAACATCATGACGCTGGAAGACCCGGTGGAATACCAGCTGCCGCTGATCCGCCAGACCAACGTGCGTGAGGGAACCATCGACTTCCAGTCCGGCATCAAATCGCTGATGCGCCAGGATCCCGACATCATCTTCCTCGGCGAGGTGCGTGACGAGGAAACGGCCATCATGGCCGTACGCGCCGCGCTGACCGGCCACCAGGTATTCACCACGCTGCATACCAACGATGCGCTGGGTACCATCCCGCGTCTGAACGATATCGGCGTGCCGGCGCATCTGCTCGCCGGCTCGCTTATCTGCACCATGGCGCAGCGGCTGGCGCGTAAGCTGTGCACCGCCTGCAAGCGCCCGCGCCCGGCCACTGAGGAAGAATGCCAGCTGATGCGGCTCGACCCGCAGAACCCGCCTATCGTCCATGAGGCGGTGGGCTGCGAGAAATGTGGCTATAAGGGCTATAAGGGGCGGATGGGGGTCCATGAAATCCTGCGCATCGACGACGGGATGGACGAGCTGATCGCCACCAAGGCGACGCGCAACCACATGCTGGAATACGCCCTGGAGAACGGATTCGTGCCGATGGTGCAAGATGGCATCAATAAAGTGCTCTCCGGCGAGCTCGACATGGCGGAACTCATCTCGACGGTGGACCTGACTGACCGACTGTAATACATTCACCCCGCTTGGCAGGCGCTTCGCGGCAAACAAAACAACAAGGCCGCATTAACGGAGCGTTATGGCGTTATATTTATATTCCTCGATCAACGAGCGTGGCCGCACCATTCGCGGCAACATGGTGGCCGAGAACGAGATCGACCTGGAGACCCGCCTGAAAGAGGTGGGGCTGGACCTGGTCAATTACCGCGAGGCCAAACGCAAGACCGGCGGCAAATCCAAGATCAAACTGAAGGATATGATCATCCTATGTCTGCATCTCGAACAGCTGTGCCGGGCGGGTGTGCCCATCCACGAGGCGCTGGCCGATGTGCGCGACTCCACCGAATCACGCAAGCTGCGCGACATCATGACCGACGTGCTGGAAAAGGTGAAAGGCGGTAACACGCTCTCTGAAGCGCTGCATGGCTATCCGCGCGTGTTCAACGAGGTATTCGTCGGTCTCATCGCGGCGGGCGAGAAGAACGGCAAGCTCACCGAATCCTTCGTCCATATGTCGGACCATTTGAAATGGACCAACGACCTGCGCCGCAAGGTGAAAAAAGCCGTCACTTACCCCATCGTGCTGCTGGTGGTGCTGTCGGCGGTGATCGCCATTCTGATGGTGTTCGTGGTGCCGAAGCTGATCAAATTCATCATCGACCAGGGCTTCGAAATCCCTTTCCACACCCGCGCACTGATCTGGACATCGCACGCCTTCCAGGAAGACTGGTACCTGATTTTCGGTATCCCTACCGGTATCACCATGGTGCTTATGTCGCTCTATCGCGCTTCCGAGAACTTCGCCTATAAGGTGGATGGGCTGATGCTGCGGGCGCCCATCATCGGCGGCACTATCCGCAAAATCAACCTAGCCCGCTTCACCCACTTCTTCTCGGTGATGTTCAAATCCGGCATCGATATTCCCGATGCGTTGATGTCCTCGCGCCGCGTGGTGGGCAACCGGGTGATCAAGGAATCGGTCGAGGTGGTGCATCGCGCCATCATCGAGGGCAACAACCTCACCGCCAGCCTGCGTATGAGCAACCAGTTCCCGACACTGGTGATCCGCATGTTCAAGGTGGGGGAGGATTCGGGCAACATGAACGACGCTCTCACTAACATTAAATTTTTCTATGACCGCGAGGTGGCCGATGCGGTCGATGGCATGGTGGGGCTGATCCAGCCGACCCTGACGGTGGTGATGGGCTCGATTATTTTCTGGGTGATTGCGGCCGTGTTCGGTCCGCTGTACCAGTCTTTCCAGAACATGAAATTCTAGGGCACGGGCGGCATGAAATTCAGCAACAGGAACAAGGATGCCGGGGCGATTTCTCCCGCTGCGGCGCCGCGCCCGCCCAAGCCGCCGCGTGCCCGCTCCGCCGCGTCTTCGCGCAACGATACCAAGGGTGGCCGTGGGGCGCAAAAATTTGTGCTGTTCGTCGGCGACGAGGGCGCTATTCTCGTCTATATGCGTGGTAACACGGTGCTGCGTCGCCTGTTCGCCGCCTCGCCGCAGCCCGACCATACCAGCGCCGTGCTGGAACTGCTGAACGCCCATCCGAAAGTGCCGCTCTCCGTCATGTGTGATGTGCTGGACCAGCAATATGTCCGCCACAGCTTTCCGCCGGTGAGCGCACTCAGCGTCAACAACCTGGTGAAGCGCCGCATCGAGCGCGACTTCCAGGCATCCGATCTCACCGGCTCCATCCGCCTCGGCCGCGAAAAAACGGGCCGTAAGGAATGGCAATATCTGCTGGTGGCGCTGGCGATCACGCCGGTGCTGCAGCAATGGTTCGACCTGCTGGTCGAGCAGCCTAATGAACTGAAGGGCATTTTCCTTACGCCGGTCGAGGGGCAGGCATTCATCCCTACGCTGCATAAGGCCATCACCAGCGAGAAGCCGATGTCCTGGCAGCTGCTGGTATCGCACCATAAGGTCAGCGGCTTCCGCCAGATCGTGCTGCGCGACGGCCGGCTGGCCTTCACCCGCGTTACCCAGGCCATCGACGATGCGCTGCCGGCCGTGATTGCCGGCAATATCGAGCAGGAAATCATGAATACGCTCGAATATCTGCGCCGCCTTGGCTTCACCGAAAATAACACGCTCGAGATGATCGTCGTTGCGGCGCAGGAAGTGCAGGAGACGATCGATCTCAAGCGCTTCAATGCCGCACAATCCTATACCCTGACGCCGATGGATGTGGCCGATGCGCTGCACCTCGAACAGGCGGCCCTCTCTGCCGACCGCTTTGGCGACGTGGTAATGGCCGCTGCGTTCGCCCGCGCCAAAAAGCGTCACATGAAACTGCTTACCGCCTACGGCCAGAAACTGTCGCAGCTTTATGCGGCGCGCCTTGGCCTGAAGCTGGTGGGCGTGCTGGCCGTGTTTGCCCTGCTGGGCATGAGCGCTGCCAATATCGTGCAGGCGATGGGCGACAACAGCGCCGCCGATGAAATCGAAGCCAAGCGCAAGCCGCTGCAGGACCAGTTGAACACGGTGCGCAAATCCATCGTCGGCCTCAATAAGGATGTGGCGCTCAAATCCGCCATCATGCTGACTTATGACGCCTACATGAAAGATGTGCATCCGCCGTCGGAGTTCATTAACGAGCTGGCGCCGCTGCTGCCGCCGCAGGCGCGCATCGCCCATTTCAGCTGGGGGCCGCCCGGCACTGCCGGCAACAGCCAGAATAACGTGCCCGCCGGCAGCGCCGCCGATGGCCCGCTGGAAGTGCGCATCGACTTTGAATTCAGCCGCGAATTCCCCTCGCTCGACGTGCTGTCGAAGTTCGTCGAAAAATCGGTTGCTGCCCTGAAGACCGGCATGCCGAACTATACCATCCTGAACCTGCCATACCCATGGGAAAATAAGCAACAGACCGGTGTTGAAATTTCCTTCGACCAGCAATCGACCGCCAGCTCTGCCATCAAGGAAGGCGATAATAAAGTAACGCTCATCTTCCGCGGTCCGAAGCCGGCGGCAGGGGCGGCGGCCGCTGGCAGCATGCCGGCTGGTGCAGCCGGCATGGGCGGCGGTTCTGGCATGGGTGGTGGGCCCGGCATGGGCGCGCCGGGAGGGGCAAACCCATGAACAAGATGAAACAGCTTATCCGCCAGCTCGTGACCACTGCCATCATCACGCTGGTAGTCGTTGGCTTGGCGGCGGGAGCAATGGTGTTTACCGGTGGGTTTGCCGATAGTGCCGCCGAGAAAAAAAGTAAGGCGGATTCGCAGCTTTCCGCCGATACGACGCAGCTCAATTCGGTGCGCCAGCAGCTCGATCGCTCGGGCGAGGCCGAGAAGCGCTTTGTCGATATCCAGCTCAACCGCACCAGCACCGACTACAGCAATAATATCGACAAGCTGAAGGACTGGATGCGCGACGCCAAAGGCCGCTACCGCTTTGCCAATAATTTCAAACTGAATCTGCCGCCCGAAAAAGCGGCGGAAAAACCTGAGCTGGCGGGGCTCGATTATTCCATCAACGTGCGTAACGATATCGTGATCGAGCTTGAGGCGATTTCCGACCTGCACGTTTTCTCCTTCATCGAGGACCTGCAGAAGAGCGCGCCGGGTGTTGCCCGCATCACCGAGCTTTCGGTCGAGCGCCGCGGCGACCTGCAGCCGCAGACCTACCTGCAGATGACGGGCGGCATGGCGCCCTACCTCGTCACCGCCAAGTTGAAATTCAACTGGGTCGGCGTCAATCCGAAAGAGAAACCGGAAGATGCAACGGCTAAATCCGCCGGCGCGCCGGCCAGTGGTGAACCCGCACATGCCGCACCCGCTGCGGCCGGGGGGATGTGATGCGCGGCGCTTCATATATCGCTCTGCTCGCCGGCCTGGTGGCACTGCCCGCTTTTGCCCAGGTGCCCGCCAGTTCCAATAACGGCCTGCCCGTTCTGCCCGGTGCCGCCGGCAATAATAGCGGTTCAGTGGCACCTTCCGGCGGCGCTCCTGCGCCCATGCCGGCGGCGGCTGCCATGCCCGCTCAACCGGTTGCCGATGCAGCTCCGGCAGCGGCCGTCGCCGCCTACACGCCGACCATCGCGGAGGATGGCAGCAAGGTCTATTCCTTCGGTACTGCCAAATACAGCCTGCTGTTCGCCCCCGCGCAGGTCGAGGCCATGAAGAAGGCGCTCACCGCTTATGAAAGCATCAGCCACGAAGTCGGCACGCCGGATTTCCAGGTGCCGGTGGAAGTCGCCCCGCAGCAAAAAGTTGGCGAGCCGTCGGACTATCCGGTCTTCTACCTGTCGAGCATTCTCTACCATTCGGCGGATGACTGGACCGTATGGCTCGACCGCGCGCGCGTTACACCGCAGCATAATACCGGTGAGCTCGTAGTCACCAAAGTCACCCCCGACCGCGCCTGGTTCCGCTGGACGCCCGCCTATATCGATGCCATTGCGGCCCGCAGCAGCGGCAATAATTTTGCCGACGCCAAGAAAGTGGCCAACCGCTTCGCCGACCCGGAGATGATTACCTATAAACAGGGCGCGCCCGCGGTAGAGTTCTCGCTGCGGCCCAACGAGTCGTTCGTAGCCGGTTATTTCCATACGTTCGAGGGGCGTCTGGCCTCACCGAAAGTGCCTGGCGACATCGCCGTGCCGCAGGATGGCAGCAGCGGCCCCGGCAAGGATATGAGCCCGCAGGACGCTTCCACCATCAACAGCCTGCTAGGCCCGCAATCCACCCCCAACCCGGACGGCGCCGACCGCGCCAACATGCAGCAGCTGATCGAGAATCAGAGCAAAATCACCCCCAAATCCATCGACACCACTAACTGATGAGTACTGTTATGACAACGACCCCCCTGAGCATCGAAGGCATCCATAAATTCTATGGTAGTAACCATGTGCTCAACGATATTTCTTTCGATTTGAAGCCTGGCGAAATCTTCGGTCTGGTCGGACTGAACGGCGCCGGCAAAACCACGCTGATCAAAATCCTGCTCGACCTGGCCGATGCCGATGCCGGCAACGCGCGCATCTTTGGCGAATCCACCAGCAAGGTGAAAGCGCGCGAACGCCTTTCCTACCTTCCCGAGAAATTCTCACCCTCGCGCTATCTCAAGGGCTTTGAATACCTGTCGCTAGCGCTGTCCTATTACGGCAAGAAGCTGGATAAGGATGCCGCACGCAAACTGGCGGCGGACCTCGACCTTAACCCCGATGTGCTCTCCGGCAAAGTGGGCGGCTACTCAAAGGGCATGGGCCAGAAGCTGGGCCTGATCGGCGCCTTCATGGTCGACCAGCCGTTCCTGATTCTCGACGAGCCGATGAGCGGCCTTGATCCGCGCGCCCGCATCGCGCTGAAGGAAGTAATGCTGCGCGCCCGCGGCGAAGGCAAGACGCTGTTCTTCAGCTCGCACATCCTGTCGGACATCGACGAGATTTGCGACCGCATCGGCATTATCCATGACAGCAAGCTGGTCTACCTCGGCACGGCGGCGGAATTCAAACCCACCTTCGGCGAAAATTCGCTGGAGCGTGCGTTCCTCAAGGCCATCGGCGAGGATGCGTCGCGCCTGCACTCGCGCGCGGTGGCTTAAAAGCTGCTGCCCTCGGGCTTGGCCGGGGAAACCCGCAGCGTTTTTTCTTCAGATTTTTTCACCATCATCTCATGCGAGATGCGCGTGGCGTTGCGCTCGTTGGTGAGTTTGAGGCGCAGGTTTGACGGATTGTCAGCCTCGGCCAGCGCCACTTCCTCGCTGATGATCTGTTCCCTCAGCAGCGTATAGAGATGCTGGTCGAACGTTTGCATGCCTTCGAGACTGCCTTTTTCGATCATCTCACGGATATGGCGGATTTTATTTTCCTCGATCAGCTGGCGGATGAGGCCGTTATTCAACATCAGCTCCAGCGCCAGCGTGCGTGAGCCGCGCAGGTTGCGCACCAGCCGCTGCGAAAGCACCGCCCGCAGGTTGAGGCCAAGGTTCAGCAGAATCTGCGGATGCCGCTCCTCAGGGAAGAAGTTCAGCACGCGCTCGATGGCCTGACTGGCATTGTTGGCATGCAGTGTCGCCAGGCAGAGGTGGCCGGTCTCGGCGAAGTGAATCGCCTGTTCCATCACCTCGCGGTCGCGGATTTCGCCGATGACGACCATGTCGGGGCGTTGGCGCAGCGCGTTTTTCAAAGCGATCGTATAGGAATAAGTGTCGAGCCCGACATCGCGCTGCGAGATGATGCACTGGTCGTGCTTATGTACGAACTCGATGGGGTCTTCGACCGTGATGATATGGCCGCTGCCGAATTTATTGCGATGGCCCACCATGGCGGCCAGTGACGTGGTCTTGCCCGAGCCGGTAGGGCCGACGATAAGGATCAGCCCGCGCTTCATCATCACCAGGTCGCTGTACATTTTCGGCAATTGCAGTTCGTCGAGCGACGGAATCTCCATCTGGATGCGGCGGATGACAATGGCCAGATGTCCCTGCTGGCGCATGACGTTGACGCGGAAGCGCGAGGCATCCTGCCAGCTGACGGCCGAGTTCATCTCCAGCGTGCTCATGAACTCGTCGCGCTGGACATCGGTTGTGATCTGAAGAAACAGGGCTTCGAGGTCCGCATCGTCGAGCACTTTATCGCCGAACGGCAGGATGGCATCGGCAATGCGCAACGCCGGAGTGCATTGATGGGTAAGGTAAATATCGGACGCTTTACGGCGAACCATCTCACTCAGCAGCACATCGATCTGCATCTGGCTCATGGGTGCTCCTAGAATGCTTCGCGTCCGCCGTGGCGGGCGGGCGGGCGGGCGGCCTCGGAATCCTCCTCGGCGGTGCTGCCGGTGGTGAGCGCCTCGCGCAGCGCCTCGGAAGAAATCATGCCTTCCTGATAGAGGCGGTTCAGCGTGTCGCGCATGGTGCTCATGCCGATTTTCGAGCCCATCTGGATCATCGAAGTAATCTGCGGCACCTTCGCCTCGCGGATGAGGTTGCGGATGGCCGGCGTGCCGAGCATGATCTCATGCGCTGCCACGCGGCCGGTGCCGTCGGCTCGTTTCAGCAGGGTCTGCGCAATCACCGCCTCGAGTGAAACAGAAAGCATGGCGCGCACCATTTCCTTGTCGTCGGCCGGGAACACGTCGATGATACGGTCGATGGTTTTGGCGGCCGAGCTGGTATGCAATGTGCCCATCACCAGGTGGCCGGTTTCCGCCGCCGTCATCGCCAGCTGGATGGTTTCCAGGTCGCGCATCTCGCCCACCAGCACCACGTCGGGGTCTTCGCGCAAGGCGCTTTTCAGTGCACGGGCGAAGCTTTTGGTCGAGCTGCCTACTTCGCGCTGGTTGATCAGTGATTTTTTCGAGCGATGCACGAATTCCACCGGATCTTCAACGGTAAGGATATGTTTGTTCATGCTATGGTTGATATAGTTTACCATGGCCGCCAGCGTCGTCGATTTACCAGAGCCGGTCGGCCCGGTGACGAGGATGAGTCCCTTATGCAGATGGCAGAGTTTGCGCAGCACCTCCGGCGCGTTCAGCTCTTCGAGCGACAGGATCTGCGTCGGAATGGTCCGGAACACGGCAGCGGCACCGTGGATGGTATTGAACGTATTCACCCGGAAACGCATGTCGTCGTTGAACGAAATCGAGAAATCGATTTCCAGATCGCGTTCGTAATCAGAACGTTGCTGTTCGGTCATGATGGAATAGATGAGCGCTTTGATCTGGTCGCCGGCCAGCGCCGGCATGTCGAGCGGCAGCATATCGCCATGCACCCGCATGATGGGCGGGTTGCCGGTGGAAAGATGCAGGTCCGACGCGCGGTTCTTATGCGTCGCCATCAACAGGTCGGTGATTTCCATTCATTTCTCTTAGCACAATTAGGGTGAGACGGCCATGCCGGTATGCATCTTCGTCGCCTCGGTAACGAGATAGGTCAGGCGCTTCTGCATCGCTTCGGTGGAAGCCGGAATCTTAGCGCCCTCCAGCGAGGCACGGATCAGCTTGTCATAGAGACCGGCGGCATCGGCGAAATGGCCATGCTGGTCGAGCATGACCGCCAGGTTATACTGGTAGCTGAGATTGTCGGGTGCCAGGTCGATAGCGCGCAGCATCTTCTCCTGCGCGCGGTCGGGGAAGCCTAGTTTGTCGAGCACGATGGCTTCCTGGGCGGGGATGGGGCTGAAATCCGGGTTGCGCTGCTCCAGCCGCTCCAGCTCCGGCAGCGCATCGGCGGGCGATTCGTCGCTCACCATCACCAGGAAGTTGTTGAGGCCCTCGCGGTGGTTCGGGTTTACCTTCAGCAGCTGGCCATAGAGCGGGCGCGCTTTCTCAACATCGCCGAGGCGGTGATAGGTGGCTGCCAGGCCGAACAGTGCATCCTCGTTGTTCGGTTCGGTGCTGAGGATGTTTTTGTAGGTCTCGATCGCCGCTTGCGTGTCGCCGCCCATTAGCGAGGTATAGGCGCGGTTCAATTCGAAATTCGTGTCCAGCCCCGGTCGGCTGACCTTGATGGAAATGCCGGCGTTCTCATAGGTCTCTTCCTTCGGCTTGGGCAGGGAATCCTTCACTTCGGGGCTGACCCGCTGCAGGGTGACCTTGCCACCGGCGGGGGCCACCGGCTTATCGATGGCCGAAGGAATATGGCTGATGATGCCGCGCGTCTGATCTTTCAGTTCGGGCTGGGCGCTGGCCACCAGCGGTGTCGGTGTAGCAGGCGCTGCGACCGGCTGCGCCACGACGATGGGTTTTACTGCCGCCGCCGACTTCACAGGCGCCGGAGTGGCGGGCACGCTGCCCAGGTCCTGCGGCGACATGGCCAGCACGGGAGCAGGGGCCACGAAGCCGCTTGCCGGCGCCGCCAGCGGTTGCGCTACAGCCACTGGCGCAGCAGTTTCAACCTGCGGTGCGCCGTTCGCTGGGTAATAGGTAATGTTGCTGGCAGGTGCAGCGGCCACCGACATCGGCGTAGCGGCAGTGGTGGCGGTGGCCGGGGTGAGGGGCACCGGCGCCGTCACGATCTGCGGGGCAGGGATATCGGCATTGCGGGTACGTTCGGGGTAGAGCGGCTTATCCGGCATCGCCACCGGGGCGAGAGGCGAGATATAGGCGGGCTGCACGCTGGGGGTAACGCTGCCGGGGGCATAAAGCGGGGTGGGGGCGACGGTGTCTGCCTCGGCCATCTGGTCGTAGGCGAGGGCGGGCGCTGCGGAAAGTGTCAGCAGGGCGCAGCTGGTAAGCAGGGTGCGGCGAAGGTGGGTCAAGTGACGGTTCATCCTGTTTTGGACAGTGTTTATTTAGCCGCTAGCCGACAATATCTGGGGGGCTGAGTAAACTAAATTACTATTCATGGTAGCCAGGAGGCGTTTTTTATCGCAACACTGCGGCTAATTGACCACCGTTGGCACAAGGCTTGCAAAACCCGCGTCATGAAACTGAACCCGACATATGCTGCGATCGCTATCCTGGCCCTCGGCCTGGGGGTGTCTGCGCATGCCGAGGAAGAGCCGTTCGTGATGGCCGACGCCAATTCGCAGGTGGGCACGGCGCATTTCATGTCGCTGCAGCCGGTGCGCGATAACATGGTGCTGCATGTGAATGGCAATAACGGCCTGAAGGCGGTGCCTGTCGAGCACCTGCGTTCCGACCGCGAGGCGCTGAACAACGGTTTCATGCGCATCGACCGCGCCCAGCTGCATCCCAACCCCACCTTCCAGGGCACCAGCGGCATTCAAATCTCGCATACGGATAGTGACGTGAAAGTGGTGCGCCCGCTGGCGCCGGTGGCACCGAAACCGGCCGCCATTGCGACCACTACCCCTGCCGCACCTGCCGGGGCCGATGCCACCATCGCCTCCCTCTTCGGCGGCAACAATGATGAGGACGAGCCCGAGAGCTTCCACGCCGCTCTGAATGGCGAGAAATCCCCCACCACCAGCATCCGCCATGCCTGGCCGCTGCCGGCGGGCGTCGAGCAGAAAATCAGTTCCGGCTACGGCTTCCGTTCCGATCCGTTCAATCACAATGCCAGCTTCCATGGCGGCATCGATATTTCGGCCGCCGCCGGTACGCCCATCCTGGCCACGGCGGAAGGCGTCGTCAGCCAGGTCGACCATAGCATGGGTTTCGGCAATTTCGTCGCCGTGAAACACCGCGATGGCAGCGAGAGCTATTATAACCACCTCAGCGCGCAGAACGTGCGTATCGGCCAGCATGTGATGCAGGGCCAGCAAGTGGGCGCGCTCGGCTCCAGCGGCCGCTCCACCGGTCCGCATCTCGACTACCGCCTGAAGAAGGGCGATGAAACCATGAACCCCATGCTCTCGCTGCACGCGCCGGATAACGTCAGCACGCGCGTTGCCTCGCGCTAGCTTCCGCGCTATAGCAGCCGCATGAGCTGCTACCGTAACCTTCGCCCCGCCCTGTTCCTGCTGCCGCCCGAACGCGCGCATCGCGCCGCTATCCGTGCCTTGCAGATGGGCGTCGCGCCGAAATCCGGTTTCACCCACCCCGCGCTTGTCACCGAGCTTTGCGGGTTAAAATTGCCCAGCCCCGTCGGCCTCGCCGCCGGCTTCGACAAAAACGCCGAGGCTTACGGCGGCGCATTGCGGGCCGGCTTCGGCTTTGTCGAAATCGGCACTGTCACACCGCGCGCACAGCCCGGCAACCCACAGCCGCGCCTGTTCCGGCTGGTGGAGGAAGAGGCCGTGATCAACCGCCTCGGCTTCAATAACGAAGGGGTGGAAGCTGCCGCACATCGCCTGCAATCGCGCGGCTCCGGCATTATCGGCGGCAATATCGGCAAGAATAAGGACAGCGTCGATGCCATCGCCGATTACACCACCGCCATGCGTGCGCTCTATCCGCTGGTCGATTACATCACCGTGAACATCTCCTCGCCCAATACGCCCGGCCTGCGTGCCCTGCAGGCGGGCGACGAACTGCGCGCCCTGGTGCGGGCGGTGCGCGATGTGCGCACGGAGTTCGCGGTGGCCAAGCCCATTTTCGTCAAAATCGCGCCGGATAATGATGCGGCGGCGCTCGAAGCCATCGCCGCCGTGGCACGTGAGGAAAATATCGACGGGTTGATCGTCAGCAACACCACCATCGCGCGCGATGGTGTCAGCAGCACCGAGCAGGGCGGCCTCAGCGGCAAGCCGCTTTTCCAGAAATCCACACAGGTGCTGCGCGATATGTATCGCCTTACGGCAGGCACCATCCCGCTCATCGGCGTTGGCGGTGTCAGCAGTGCGGCGGATGCCTACGAGAAAATCCGCGCCGGCGCGTCGGTCGTGCAGCTCTATACCGCGCTCATCTATCAGGGGTTCGGATTGGTTGGGGAAATCAACCTTGGTTTGGTAGAACTGCTGGCGCGCGACGGGTTTCAAACCATCGCCGAAGCCGTCGGCACTAAGCCTTAAACACCCGCTGTAAAAACGTCACCGCAGTCTCAATCCCTTCCGGGTCGATACCGTGCGGCAGGCCGGGGCGCGCATGGGTTTCCACCTGCACACCGGCACCGGCCAACTGATGCGCCGCATGCGCCATGGCCTGGAAAGGCACCACGTCATCCGCATCGCCATGGATGAGGCAGACGGGCGGGCGCGAAGTTACACCCTCATTGCCGCCCACCATCGCACCGGAAAAACCGACCACGCCGGCCAGCGCCTGCTTGCGCCGCAATGCCACATGCAGCGACATCATCGTGCCCTGCGAGAAACCGACCAGGGCGATATCGCTATCCTGCAAGCCGAACCGCTCGCGCTGCGCATCAATATACGCATCCAGAATCGGCGCGGCGCTTTCGGCGCCCGCTTTCATCACCGCCTGGCTGCGGTCGATCAGCGGAAACCACTCGAACCCCCAGCCGCCCATGCCGCACGGGGCAGGTGCGTTGGGCGAGAGGAAATGCACATCCGGCAGGCCGTCACGCATCAGCGGCGCCAGGCCGATCAGGTCGTCACCATTGCTGCCATAGCCATGCAGGAAGATGACCAGTTTCTTAGCCGTGCCGCCGGCAGGTTTCAGCTCGGGGCCGGAGAGGGTGGAAGCCATGGATCATCCTTCGCGCGATTGGTGGTGGTAAACATCAACTAGCGCTATGCACTTGCCCGATTTGCGGTAAAAAGCAACCATGAACGCGCCAGACCATTCCTCCGAACACCCGCCCACCGACGCCGCGCGCCTGGTGCTGGTCGATGCCTCGGGCTATATCTTCCGCGCCTACCACGCCCTGCCGCCGATGACCAATGCCAAGGGCCTGCCGGTGAACGCAGTGCTCGGCTACACCAACATGCTTCTCAAGCTGCGCGAGCAATTCGCCAACGACTGCCTTTGCGTGGTGTATGATGCCAGCCGCGCCAGCTTCCGCAACCAGCTCTACCCCGAATACAAAGCCCACCGCCCGCCGGCGCCGGACGACCTGGTGCCCCAGTTCGCCTTGGTGCGCGAGGCGACAAAGGCGCTGAATATCCCAGGTGTCGAGCTGGAGGGTTTCGAGGCGGATGATCTGATCGCCACCTATGCCTGCGAGGGCCGCAAGGAAAACTTAGAAGTCGTCATCGTCTCCTCCGACAAAGACCTGATGCAGCTGATCCGCCCCGGTGTGGCGATGCTGGACCCGATGAAGCAGAAAACCATCGGCGCCGCCGAGGTGCTGGAGAAATTCGGCGTCACCCCCGATAAGGTGGTGGAGGTGCAGGCGCTGATCGGCGATGCGACGGATAACGTGCCCGGCGTCCCCTCTATCGGTCCCAAGACGGCGGCGGAGCTGATCAACCAGTTCGGCGACCTGGAAAGCGTGCTGGCCAACCTCGACCAGATCAAACAACCTAAGCGCCGCGAAGTGCTGACGCAGCACGCCGAAGCCGCCCGCATCTCGCGCAAGCTGGTGGAGCTGACCTGCGATGCCCCCGTGCCGCTGCCCCTCAGCGCGCTCGATATCCAACCCATCGACAACATCCAGCTGCAGGTATTTCTGGAGGAGATGGGTTTCCAATCCATCCTCAAACGCCTCGGCATGAAGGATACAGAAGCTGCCGCACCGAAAAAGGCGCTGCGCCCGGAGGGCGGTATGTATGCGCAGGCGCCAGTGTCCACCCTCACCACGCCCGAACCGGTAACCGCGCAATACGAAACCGTGCGCGACGAAGCGGCGCTCACGCGTTGGATCGACGAAGCCATCCGCACCGGCGTGGTGGCTTTCGATACGGAAACCACGGCGCTCGATGCGGTGGAGGCAGAGCTGGTCGGCATCGCCCTCAGCACCGCGCCGGGCCGGGCATGCTACATTCCGCTGGCACATGTGGTGGAGAAGGCCGGCGCGGCGGTGGGGCAGGGCAGCCTGTTCGATGCCGCGCCCACCAGCACCGTGCAGGCGCTGGCCGACAATCAACTGCCGCTCACCCGCGCGCTGGCGCTGCTGCAGCCGCTGCTCACCCATCCCGGCGTACTGAAAATCGGCCACAATCTGAAATACGACTTGGTGGTGCTGGGCAAATACGGCGTGTGCATCGACCCCATCGGCGACACGATGCTGATGTCCTACAGCCTGCATGGCGGTCTGCACGCGCAGGGGCTCGACCTGCTGGCGCAAACCTATCTCGGCTATACGATGACGCCTTTCACGGCAGTGGTGGGCACCGGCAAATCGCAGAAGATTTTTTCGCAGGTGGATATCGACGCCGCTACCGCCTATTCCGCCGAGGATGCCGATTTCACCCTGCGCCTCTACGAATTATTCAAGCACGAGCTGCCGCGCCAGCATGTGGCCACGGTCTATGAAACCATCGAGCGCCCGCTTATCCCCGTCATCGCCGCGATGGAACAGGCAGGGATTTCGGTGGATACCGGCAAGCTGGCCGGCCTGTCGGAGGAATTCGCCGGCAAGCTGGCAATTCTGGAAAAGGAAATCATGACACTCGCCGGCACCGAATTCTCCGTCGGCTCGCCCAAGCAACTGGGTGAGGTGCTGTTCGATAAGTTGGGCCTGCCGGGCGGCAAAAAATCCAGCAAGAGCGGGGCCTACACCACCGATTCGCAGGTGCTCGACGACCTCGCCGCCCAAGGCGTCGCGATCGCCGCGAAGGTGTTGGAATGGCGCCAGTTCGCCAAGCTGAAAAGCACCTATACCGATGCGCTGGCCAACAATATCAGCCCGCGCGACGGCCGGGTGCATACGTGTTTCTCCATGGCTTCCACCACCACCGGCCGCCTCTCATCCTCCGACCCGAATCTGCAGAATATTCCGATCCGCACCGAGGAGGGCAAACGCATCCGCACCGCGTTCGTCGCGCCGGAAGGCTACAGCCTCATCAGTGCCGACTACTCGCAGATCGAACTGCGACTGCTCGCGCATATGGCACGCATTCCCACGCTGCAGGAAGCCTTCCGCAACAATATCGACGTGCATGCGGTGACGGCCAGCCAGATGTTCGGCGTGCCGGTGACGGAAGTTTCAGGCGAGCTGCGTCGCCGCGCCAAGACCATCAATTTCGGCATCATCTACGGCATCAGCGCGCACGGGCTGGCGGTGCGCCTGGGCATCGGCCGTGCCGAGGCGGCAGATTATATCGGCAAATATTTCACGCAATATCCCGGCATCCGCGAATATATGGATAGCACCGTCGAATTCGCCCGCCAGCACGGCTATGTCGAAACGCTTTATGGCCGCAAGGTGCATGTGCGCGACATCAACGCCAAGAACGGCGGCATGCGCCAATTCTCCGAACGCGCCGCCATCAACGCCCCGCTGCAAGGCACCGCCGCCGACATCATCAAACGCGCCATGATTGCGGTGGATGGCCTGCTGATGGGTTCAAATGCCAGAATGCTACTGCAGGTGCATGACGAACTGGTGATCGAAGCACCCGCCGCCGAGGCCGCCGGGCTGGCCCCCCGCATCCGCCGCGCGATGGAGCAGGTGGCCTCGCTTTCCGTGCCCCTCACGGTCGAAGCGGGCATCGGCCGGCATTGGGGCGAAATCCACTAGAATTTCCTTGGCGCGGCCCGGCTTTCCCCCTATATACGCGGCCTGACACAGAAACTGGAAAAACCATGACCGCTACCGCGACCGCCGATTTCACGCGCAAACTGAAACCCGTAATGGTTTCCGGCCGCGAAGTTTTACCCATCATCGAAGGTGGGAAAGGAGTTGGCGCCAGCAACGGCTACAGCGCCGGTGCATTTGCCGGGGCAGGGGCCGTCGGTACGATTTCCGGCGTGAACCAGGTGGAATTCGACGATGCCGGCAACCCGATTCCGGTCGTCTACAAAGGCACCACCCGCCGCGAGAAGCACGAGGAGCTGGTGCAGCTCGGCATCCGCGCCGGTATCGACCACGCCAAACACGCGCATGAGATCAGCAACGGCGAAGGCCGCGTGCATGTGAATGTGCTATGGGAAATGGGCGGCTGCGACCGCGTGCTGGAAGGCATGCTGGAAGGCGCGCCGGGGATGATCCACGGTGTCACCTGCGGTGCAGGCATGCCCTACCGCCTCAGCGAGATCGCCGCGAAATATAACATTTATTACCACCCCATCGTCAGCTCCATGCGCGCCTTCCGCGCTTTGTGGAAGCGCTCCTACAGCAAATATGCCGATCTGCTGGGCAGCGTGGTGTATGAAGACCCCTGGCTGGCCGGCGGCCATAACGGCCTCAGCAACAGTGAAGACCCCGACCGCCCCGAGGATCCGTTTCCTCGCGTGGCCGAGCTGCGCCGCTTCATGAACGAGGTGGGGCTGCACCATGTGCCCATCATCATGGCTGGCGGGGCCTGGCATCTGAAGGATTGGGAGCATTGGCTCGACAACCCCGAAATCGGCCCCATCGCCTTCCAGTTCGGCACCCGCCCGCTGCTGACGACGGAAAGCCCCATCCCCGCCGCCTGGAAAGAAAAGCTGATGACGCTGAAGAAGGGCGATGTGTTCCTGAACCAGTTCTCGCCCACCGGCTTTTACAGCTCGGCTGTGAATAACAGCTTCATCAAAGAGCTGCGCGCCCGCGGCGAGCGTCAGGTAGCCTTCAGCACCGAGCCGGAAGGCTACCGCACCGAGCCCTATGGCTTCGGCCCGCGCAAGCGCCCGCATTACGTCACGCCGGAAGACTTCGAGAAGATCAACCAATGGATTGGCCTCGGCTTCACCGAAGCAATGAAAACGCCGGATGACACGTTCATCTTCGTCACCCCTGACAAGGCCGCTGAAATTCATACCGACCAGGTGGAATGCATGGGCTGCCTCAGCCACTGCCGTTTCAGCAACTGGAAAGACCACGATGATTACACCACCGGCAAAAAGGCCGATCCGCGTAGCTTCTGCATCCAGAAAACGCTGCAGGATATCGTGCGCGGCGGCAGTATCGACAACAACCTCATGTTCAGCGGCCACAACGCCTACAAATTCGCCACCGACCCCTTCTACAGCAACGGCTTCGTGCCGACGGTGAAGCAGTTGGTCGACCGGATTATGACAGGCTACTAGCGGTCAGTAGACCGCTCAGCCCTGAGCCGCGTGAGCTGTCGCGCAGAACGCGCGATCGGCGAACATCTAATTAATTCTCGAACACTTCTTCGCGGCTGGCGCCCCAGATATCCGCTTTGCGGATCCAGCCCTTGCGGTCTTCGATTTCCAGCATGCACCAATCGGGCAAGCAGGCGCGCAGCTTGCCCACCACGGTGGCATCGGCCTGCATGATGGGCTGGTCGGTCACCTCGGGGCGGGAATAAAGATTTTGCGTTTTATCGAGAATCATTGCGGTGCGGTGACCATCGAGCATGGTCTTATGCACCCAGCCCGTCGCCCCCTCGTAGTCGCGGATTTTGCGCCAATGAGCGAATTCCTCGACAATCTGCACCGGCAGGTGGCTGCGATGATAAACATAGCGGATGGGATAGCGCTGCCCCGGTCCCACGCGCACATTCACCTCGCCCGATTTCAGCGACACATAGCGCGGAATCGGCAGGCCGGAAGGGTTGAGGATGGAGGTATCCTCCGCATGCGCACTCAGCGCGACAAGCATAAAAACTATGGCAATTTTACAGCTGCGAAGCATCGTTGAAATTTCCCCTTCGAGGCTTTATACACTTGCAGCTAAGGTAATGTCCATGACCCGCGTATGCCTCACCCGTCACCTCACCCAACCCATCATGCGTCGCATGGGGGAACTGTTCGAGCTGGCCGCTCCCAAGCAGGATGAGCGCGCCCTCACTAAGGCCGAATTGCTGGCCTTGGCTAAGGATTGCGATGTGCTGGTACCCTCCTTAAGCGACGCCATCACCGCCGAGATAATGGATGGCTTGCCCACACTCAAACTCATCGCCAATTTCGGCGCGGGGGTCGACCACATCGACCTGAAACACGCGAAGAAGAAGGGCATCATCATCACCAACACCCCCAGCGTGCTGACGGAGGACACGGCCGATGTTGCCTTCGCCCTCATTCTCGCCACGCCGCGCCGGCTATCGGAAGCGGCGCAGGAAATCCGCACCAATAGCTGGCATGGCTGGAGCCCGATGCACCTGCTCGGCCACCGGGTGAACGGTAAGAATCTCGGCATTGTCGGCATGGGCCGCATCGGCCAGGCGGTGGCCCGCCGGGCGCTGGGTTTCAATATGAAAATCCACTATCACCAGCGCACCCGTTTGCATGCCGACGTGGAAAAAGAATTCGGCAACGCCGAATACTGGCCGACGCTGGACGATATGCTGCAGGAGATGGATATCGTCACCCTGCATTGCCCGCACACGCCCGAGACGCATCGCATGATCGGCGCCGAGCAGTTCCGCCTGATGAAGCCGACCAGCTACCTTATCAACACCGCCCGTGGTGCCCTGGTGCATGAGCAGGCGCTCACCCACGCGCTGGAAGCAAAAGTCATCGCCGGCGCCGGGCTGGATGTGTATGAGCACGCCCCTAACATCCCCGCCGAACTGCGCAAGTTGCCGAATGTGGTGCTGGTGCCGCATATCAGCTCGGCCACCGTTGAATCCCGCACCGAAATGGGCGAGCGCGTGCTGATCAACATCCGTAGCTTCATCGACGGCAATATGCCGCCGAACGTGGTGCTGGGCGATTAATGCCCGCAGGTAGGGCAGGCGGTATCTTTCGCTAATTGCACCATGCGCTGCTGGCCGGTTTTGCCGTCATAAACCGCCAGTTTCCCCACCAGGGCCGGGAAACCAAGCACTGCACGCATCACCTCCAGCGCCTGCATGCCGCCAACGATGCTGCCCAGCGGGCCGATAACGCCGGATTCTCGGCACGTGTTGGCCTCCGGCGCTTTCGGGTGCACCAGACAGCGGTAGCAGGGGCCGCCGTTCATGATGGTCATGACTTGCCCCTCGAACCCGCTGATAGCGGCGCTGACCAAGGGTTTTTTGAGCTTCACGCAGGTTTCATTCACGATAAAGCGCGTCGCGAAATTATCGCAGCCATCGGCCACTACATCATATGACGCAATAAGTTCTTCGGCATTCTCGGCAGCGAGTTGGAGGGGGTAGGTGGTGAATTCACAACCCGGGTTCAACTCCGCCACGCGGTCGGCAGCGGCCTCTACCTTCAGCCGGCCGATATCACCGGTTTCATAGAGCGTCTGGCGCGGCAGATTAGAAAGCTCCACCCGGTCATCATCGATGATGCCGAGATGGCCGATGCCGCCGCTGGCGAGGTAAGTGATCAGTGGCGCACCCAGCCCGCCTGCACCAATCACCAGCACGCGTGCCGCCAGCAGTTTTTCCTGCCCGGCCGCGCCGATTTCCGGCAGCATCGTCTGCCGCACATAGCGGCGCTGTTGGTCGGCATCCACTAAAGTTCAGCGAACAGGTCCGTCGAGATATAACGTTCCGAGGTGGAGGCAATAATGGTGACGATCACCTTGCCTTTCATCTCCGGTCGCTTGGCCACTTCCAGCGCTGCCGCGATGGTAGCGCCGGACGAAATACCCGCCGGAATCCCATCCGTCTTCGCCACTTCACGGGCCGTCGCGAAGGCAGTGGCGTTGCTGATGGTGATGACTTCATCGATCAGCTCGCGCTTCAGCACATCCGGCACGAAACCGGCGCCGATGCCCTGGATTTTATGCGGCCCCGGGTTGCCGCCGGAAAGCACGGGGCTGTCCTCCGGCTCCACGGCGATCAGCTTCACGCCCGGCTTGCGCTCGCGCAGTACTTCGCCCACGCCCGTGATGGTACCACCGGTGCCGACACCCGCGATGAACACATCCACCGTGCCGTTCGTATCCTTCCACACTTCCTCCGCTGTGGTGCGGTGGTGGATGGCCGGGTTGGCGAGGTTCTTGAATTGCTGCAGCATCAGCGCACCGGGCGTGCTGGCGACAATCTCGTCGGCCTTTTCGATGGCGCCGCGCATGCCTTTGCTGGCGGGCGTCAGCTCCAGCTGCGCGCCGAGGAACTTCAGCATTTTCCGCCGCTCCAGCGACATCGATTCCGGCATGGTGAGGATGAGTTTATAACCCTTCGCCGCGCACACAAACGCCAGCGCGATACCGGTATTGCCCGAGGTCGGTTCCACCAGCACGGCGCCCGGCTTCAGCAACCCTTCTCTCTCGCCGGCCTCGATCATCCCAAGCGCGATGCGGTCTTTCACCGAGGCGAGGGGGTTGAAGAATTCCAGCTTGGCGTAGATCGTCGCCTCGCAGCCTTCGGCGATGCGGTTCAGCCGTACCAGCGGCGTGCTGCCCACAGTTTCGATGATACTTTCGTAAATGCGGCCGCGCGGGCCGTCGAGATGGTCGGTTGCAGGGCGGATCATGGGTTCCTCCTAAATCGTGAAATCGTTGAGTGTTTCGAATGCCGGGGCGATGCCTTTAGCCGCCGCCTGCTCGCATAAGCTCGCCATATCGATGCTGGCCAACTGCGCCGTCCAGGCGCGCTGGGCCTCGGTCAACACGGGGTTCAGCACCAGCTCGCCCAGCGGCATGGTGGCGGTGGGAAGCGCCTCTTCCGCGTCGAGCAGGGCGCAGATATCGGCCAGCGTAATGCGCCGGCGCTCGCGCCCGAGAATATAGCCGCCCTGCGGCCCACGCACCGATTTCAAAATGCCGCCACGCACCAGTTTCTGCAGAATCGGCTCAAGGTAGCGCGCCGGCAGCCCCTGTCGCTCGGCGATGTCACGGCTAGCCACGGCGCCGTTCTTGGCATTGAACGCCACGAACAGTACGGCCTCCAGCGCGTAGAAAATTTTGCGCGACGGAACCAGCATCGTTAACCCCGCGTGCCGGTGGATCCGAAGCCGCCGGCGCCGCGCGCCGATGTCGGCAGCTCGACCACTTCCGAGAAGGCGGCGCGGCTGTAGGGCGCGATGACCATCTGCGCAATGCGCATGCCGCGCTCGATCACGAAATCTTCCCAGCCGAGGTTGATGACGATGCAGCCAATCTCGCCGCGGTAATCCGCATCGATGGTGCCGGGGGCATTCACCAGCGAAATCCCGTGCTTCAGCGCCAGGCCGGAGCGTGGACGGATCTGCGCCTCATACCCATCTGGCAGGGCGATGGAGAGGCCGGTGGGAATCAACGCGCGCTCACCCGTGCCCAGCGTCAAGGGCTCTTTCACGGCAGCGAGCAAATCCATCCCCGCGCTGTGTTCGGTGGCATAGGTGGGCAGCGCCAGGTCCTGCGCGTGCGGCAGGCGGGTAACGGCGATGGTGACTTGGCTCATGCGGATTTTCCTTTCTTCTGTTTCGATGCGCCGAAATGCTCGGCGATTTTTTTGACCAGACGCGCGGCGACGGCGGTTTTGCTCATGCGGTCCCACTGCTCTTCGCCCTCAGGGGTGATGAGCAGCACTTCGTTTTCGTCGGCCCCGAACACATGGCCGCTCACATCGTTGGCGACAATCCAGTCGGCTTTTTTGGCGGTGCGCTTGGCGACGGCATATTCGCCCAGCTTCTCGGTTTCCGCTGCGAAGCCGATCACCAGCCCCGGCCGGGCAGCCGATTGCGCGATGGTGGCGAGGATGTCGTCTGTCGGTAAAAATTCGAGGGTAAGGATATCGAGCTTCGGCTGTTTCTTGATTTTCTGCTCCGCCACTTTCGTCGCCCGCCAATCGGCCACCGCGGCCGCGCCGACAAAAATATCTGTTGGCAATGCCGCTTCCGCCGCGCGCAACATCTCGGCGCCGGTGGTGACGGAAACCACCTTTACCCCCGCCGGTGCCGGCAATTCGGTAATGCCGCTGATCAGCGTGACATCCGCCCCAGCCTCGGCCAGCGCTGCCGCTACTGCATGCCCCTGCTTCCCTGACGAGCGATTGCCCAGGTAACGCACCGGGTCGATCGGCTCGCGCGTACCGCCGCTGGTGACGATGGCGCGCTTGCCGGCGAGCAGTTTATCCGTGCCGGCGAAACTCAGCACTTCTTTCTTCGGCGTTTGTTTCAAGAATTCTACGATCGCCGCCGGTTCGGCAAAGCGGCCGATGCCGAATTCACCGCAGGCCATCGGGCCTTCGGTCGGGTCGATTACCTGCACACCATCGATCTTCAACTGCGCCAGGTTACGCTGCGTGGCGGGGTGGTGCCACATCATGTGATTCATCGCCGGTGCGATGATCACGGGCTTGTTGGTGGCGAGCAGCGCGGTGGTGGCCAGGTCGTCGGCGATGCCATGCGCCATCTTCGCCATGATATCGGCCGAGGCGGGGGCGACCAGCACCACATCTGCAATGCGCGACAGTTGGATATGCCCCATCTCCACCTCATCGGTGAGCGAGAACAGGTCGTCATATGTTTTGGTGCCGGTGAGTGAGGACACCGCCAGCGGCGTCACGAACCTGCTGCCGCCGCGGGTGAGGATGGCATGCACTTCCGCGCCTTCGGTTTTCAACAGCCGAATCAGCTCCAGCGCCTTGTAGGAGGCCACCGAACCGGTGATGATCAGCAGGATGCTTCTGGGTAGTGCCATGTGGTTTCCAGCGAATTACATTCAGGCGATGTATTTAGGCCGCCCGGAGGCTTTGGGCAACGAAAAAGGCAGCCGTGGCCACAGCTAAGATAAGCGCGCTCCACCCCAGCTTCAACCACTGGCGGTGATGGGCCGCACGCTGCTCTTCCAACTTCGACAGCGATTGCGGGGAGAGGGTGATGCCTTCCTCCTTCGTCGTTTCCAGATATTCCTTCAACCCACGCAGCACGCGCGGCGCATCGCGCAGGATATCGGTGACCTCGTGACGGATATGTTTCAGGCGCGCCCGCACCGAGAAATGCTCCTGCGCCCATTGCTTGATCAGCGGCTCGGAGAGCTTCCACATATTCACGTTGGGGTTCAGGTAGCGGCCAACACCTTCTGCCGTCACCATCGTCTTCTGCAGCAGGAACAGGTGCGGCTGCGCTTCCATCTCGAACGTCTCGGCGATGTGCAGCAGCTGGCCCAGCAGGCGGCCCACCGAAATCTCGTTCAGCGCTTTGCCCATGATAGGCTGGCCTACGGCGCGCGCGGCCTGCGCAAACTGCTCCACCGGCACATGCGGCGGAATCCACCCCGCCTGACGATGCAGCACGGCGACACGCATGAAATCGCCCTTCATAAAGGCCCAGAGGATTTCTGCCAGCACCAGCTGGTTCTCATGATCAATACGGCCCATGATGCCGAAATCCACCGGCGCGAGGCGCCCATCGGGCAGCACGAACAGGTTGCCCGGGTGCATATCCGCATGAAAGAACCCGTCGCGAAACACCTGGTTGAAGAAGGCAGTGGCGGCTTTTTGCATGGTGGCATCGGGGTCGATGCCGGCGGCGCGCATGCCGGCTACGTCATGCGCCGAGAAGCCGCGGATGCGCTCGGTGGTCAGCACGCGGCGGGCGGTGAG
>FTIZ01751895.1_pt1 | contig 126331 bp, 120 predicted proteins | sample 1658381 | NCBI WGS metagenome assembly FTIZ01 (sample SAMEA3914822, study PRJEB12502) | metagenome | biome: forest; material: soil | place: USA | collected 2012-03-12 | depth 0.1 m
GTTGATGGTGATGCCGCGCGCTTTCTCTTCCGGCGCTGCGTCAATGTCCGCATAACCCTTCACCTGCGCCTGGCCTTTTTTAGCCAGCACCGTCGTGATCGCCGCCGTCAGCGACGTCTTGCCGTGATCCACGTGACCAATGGTCCCGATGTTGCAGTGCGGTTTACTACGGTCGAATTTTTCCTTAGCCATGGTTTCCTCTTTAGAATTGATAGCGTCATTTTGATGCAAAATGCGTGCGCGGTTTAGCGTAGTTGATGCCACAGGGCAACAGGGAAATGCATGGCAAGCGCGCTAGCGGACGGTTTCGGGTACCGGCGTGGTTTTCGCCGCCAGGCGGGCGATGTTCGGCGAAGCGGTGTGAAAGATACAGGAGGCCAGCCACTGGGCGGTATCGATATTGCCGGGACGGATGCCTTCATGGGCCAGGCGCCCGGCAATCTGTTCAGCGCTTTGGGTGAAGTGCCTGTCATTCTCTTTATAGTAACCGTCGCGGCCATCGACGAAGGTGGCGAAGCGAATGCGATCGGCCAGTTTGCGGTCGAGGACGGCGCGTTCCTCGATCAGCGGGCCGAGGAAGCTTTGGGGCAGGTACGCGGCGCGGGTACCGGTGCTGCCGGTGAGGGTGACAATCACGCCGTCTTCCGCCTGGGCGATATTGCAGCGATAGGGGCCGAGAATGTTGTCGGCACTGAGGTTACCCATGCCGCGCAGCGCCTGGGCAGCGCTGAAATCGGCAAAAGGCCGGCCATTCTGGGTGATGGTTTCAATACTGCTCATATATCCTATAATAACAATTGTTTATGACAGGATGATGACGGGCAGGACGCTATTTCATTGCGCTCTCAGGCATTTGCTGTATGTTGGCCCCGAGTTTTTTTGCTATTCTTGCCTTCAGAGACCCTGACAGCGTTTGATTAGAGTGCCGAATGGTTCGGTCGATAAAACCTCGGTCACCCATCCGGGTGGCATCAACGCTATGTAAAGGAGATTCCTCATGGCAAACGGTACCGTTAAATGGTTCAACCCCACCAAAGGCTTCGGCTTCATTCAACCTGAGAGCGGCGGGCAAGACGTGTTCGTACACATCAGCGCTGTTGAAAAAGCCGGTCTGCGTTCGCTGAACGAAGGCCAGAAAGTCAGCTACGAGCTCGCCACTGAAAAGGGCAAGACCTCGGCTGCCAATCTGAAAGTAGCCTAGTTACATTCGAGAAAGCCGGCGGCGTCCTTCGGATGCCGCCGGTTTTTTTATGTCCGCGATTTGGCGTGACAAGCGGCTGAGCCGCCACTAAATTAAATACATGGGCATCGGCTGCAAACGCATTCACAAGGTAGGATTTTCGCTGGTCGAGCTCTCGATCGTGCTGGTCATCCTGGGGCTGCTGACGGGCGGTATCCTGGCCGGGCAGTCGCTGATCCGGGCGTCGGAGATGCGGGCGGTGAGCACGGAATATAGCCGCTATGTGACGGCGATGTATAGCTTCCGCGACAAATATTTCGGCTGGCCGGGCGATATCAATAATGCCCAGGCCATCTGGGGCGCGGCGGCCAACTGCCCGGGCGATGCGACCCATATCGGCACCGGCACCCAGACCTGCAATGGCGATAACGACGGCAACATCGCTTTCGGCAACGCCAATAGCAACGAGCCGCTGCGCTTTTGGCAGCAGCTGGCCAATGCCGGGCTGATCGAGGGCAGCTATAATGGCGTGGAAATGGGCACCAATGCCTGGGGCTCGACGCCCGGTACCAATGCGCCCAAAAGCAAGCTGAGCGGCGCAGGCTGGAGCATTTTGGACTGGAGCTATTGCTGCGTGCCAGTGCTTGTTTCTTCGACGCAATTGTTCGAGGGTGTCTATCACAACGTGCTGATGTTCGGCGCATCGACGGCGAATGGCAGCACGGATACAGCGATTTTGAAACCGGAGGAGGCCTGGAACCTCGACACCAAACTGGATGATGGCAGGCCGGGGCTGGGCAAGGTGCGCACCTATGAAGGTTCCACCGGCTGCCATGATGCTGGCACCTCGGCCACCGTGGCGCTGGCGCCGACCGCCAACTATGCGCTGAATAGCAGCACTGTCGCCTGCAACCTCATTTTCAATACCATGCCCTAAAACCCCTTGCCTTTCGCGGCAAGCGGCGCTAGAAACCACCCCGCACCGCCCCTCAAATGCGGTGCATTTTTGTATCTATTAATTTTTCGAGGTTACGCGCATGGCTGTCAGCCCCGCCAAATTCATCCGCGAAGTGCGGCAGGAAGTTGCCAAGGTCAGCTGGCCGTCACGTAAGGAAACGCTGGTTTCGACGGCGATGGTGTTCACCATCGCTTTCATCGCCGCGCTGTTCTTTATGGTGGTGGACGGTGTCCTGCAATGGGGCATCCGCGCGATCCTCGGGCTTGGAGCATAAGAAGATGAGCGAAGCAGCACCCCTCGACACCACCCCGGCAGCAGCGGAAGCCCCCAAAGCGGGCAAAGGCAAGCGCTGGTATATCATTCACGCGTACTCGGGTTTCGAGAAGAAAGTGGCCCAGAGCATCCTCGAGCAGGCCGCGCAAAAGGGCCTGACGGAGGCGTTCGAGCAGGTGGTCGTGCCGGTGGAAGACGTGGTGGAAGTGCGCCGCGGCAAGAAGATCGCTACCGAACGCAAATTCTTCCCCGGCTACGTGCTGGCGAAAATGGATATGACCGACGCCACCTGGCAGCTGGTGAAGACCACGCCGAAAGTCACCGGCTTCCTGGGCGGCAAAGGCATCCGCCCGCAGCCGATCTCGGATGCCGAGGCCGCGACGATCTTCAAGCAGGCGGAAGAGGGCGCGAAGTCGGTCCGCAACACCATCATTTACGATATCGGCGAGCAGGTGAAAATCATCGATGGCCCGTTCGAATCGTTCGTCGGCACCGTCGAGGATGTCGAGGAAGACCGCCAGAAGCTCAAGGTTTCCGTGTCCATCTTCGGCCGCGCGACGCCGGTGGAGCTGGGCTACGACCAAGTTCACAAAGTTTCGGCATAAGGGAGGTGGCGATGGGTGCTTTTCGTTCCTGGGGCACATTGACCATCGCACTGCTCACCGCATCGGCATGTATGCCGGCGAGCACCAGCATCGGCCTGAAGCCGGAAAGCATTCCCGCCCAGGGTATCTACGCGCCGCAGGATGTAGTCGTGGCGCCGCATGGCGGTGACGGCAGCTTTGAATTCGCCGCTGCCGGCGTGCCGAGCTTCGCGGCTGCCGACATCAAACAAGTAGCCGCCTGCCGCGCCTCGATGTTCGCGGCGCATGAAGGCTTCAGCGGCTGGTTCGAGAAAGAGACCATCGATACCCCGGCGCCGCAACTGCACCAAGTGACGCTGATCGCCACTTTCTATCGCGGCGAGAAACCCTATCTCGTGCATAACGAGAACCTGACCGACTGGTGCCACGCCCAGCCGGCGCCCGCCGCGCCGAATAACTGGCAGTAGCGCGGTCAAATTAAAAAGGGCACCTGCAGGTGCCCTTGTTTTGCATTCTTCACGAGGGAAATACTACATCATTAAATTGCTGTGGGCCTGAAGTTTAGTTTCCTCAACGCTGGATGCGTAGCTGCCGGACGGCTGAAAGCCACGGGCTTGCGCCGGTTGAGAAAGAGCCATATCGAGGCTCAACTGAGGTGTTTGTGCTTGTTGCGCAGCATCCATGTTGGATTGCCGCATATTGGGCGCTAAGTCCTTTTTACCGCCGCTGCCGAACCAGAATCTAATGGCGGCAGTAGTCATAACGCTCATAAAGATGGATAGACCTACAATACTCATCATAACTTTCTCCTGTGTGTCGTTTGCGAGCGGCGTAGTTAGCTTCATTTTATGACGGTATTGTGAACACTGCATGACAATTCTGCGAAGCGCAGTTGCAGCATTTCAATTTTTTGTTAGATATCAGCAAATTGATTGCCAGTGTGGCTTTGCGGCAAAAAAGCTGTTGCATTCCCGTTTTTCCCTTCTATAGTCCCGGCTCCCTTGGGAGGGGTTTTCCTTGTGAAAATCCCGCAATCCGCCGCAGAAAACATGGGGTTTTCGCCCGGCAGGCTACCAAACTGGAAGGATAGAAAATGGCTAAGGAAATTACTGGCTATATCAAACTGCAGATTCCTGCAGGTAAAGCCAACCCGGCCCCGCCGATCGGCCCTGCGCTCGGTCAGGCTGGCCTGAACATCATGGAATTCTGCAAACAGTTCAACGCTGCCACCCAGCAAAAAGAGCCGGGTATGCCGATTCCGGTGGTTATCACCGCGTATAAAGACCGCAGCTTCACCTTCATCATGAAGCAGCCGCCCGTTTCTTACTGGCTGCTGAAGGCTGCCGGCATTGCTAAGGGCACCGGCACCACGGGCAAAGGCTTCGTGGGTAAAGTGACCTGGAAGCAGATCGAAGAGATCGCGAAACAGAAAATGGTCGACATGAACGCCCATGACATCCAAGCCGCCAGCCGCATGATCGCGGGTTCGGCCGTATCGATGGGTATCGAAGTCGTCGACAAACCGGCGGAGGCTGCGTAATGGCTAAGCGTATCAAAGCGGCCAACGAAGGCCTGGACAAGCTGAAGCTCTATAGCCTCGGTGAAGCCGTGAAGCAGCTGAAAAGCCGCTCGAAAGTGAAATTCGACGAGACGGTTGATGTCGCCATCAACCTCGGCATCGACCCGAAACAGTCGGACCAGCTGGTGCGCGGCATGGTTGCCATGCCCAACGGCCTCGGCAAAACGGTGCGCGTTGCTGTATTCGCCAAGGGCCCGGCTGCGGAAGCGGCTAAAAAGGCCGGCGCTGATCTGGTCGGTGGTGATGACATCGCCGAACAGGTGCAAAAAGGCGTGATTGATTTCGACGTGTGCATCGCCGCGCCGGATATGATGGGCGTTGTCGGTAAAATCGGTAAGATCCTGGGTCCGAAAGGCCTGATGCCGAACCCGAAACTGGGCACCGTGACCCCGAACGTAGAGGCTGCCGTGAAGGCCGCCAAAGCCGGTCAGGTCGAGTTCAAGGTCGAGAAGGCAGCGATCATTCATGCGGGCGTGGCGAAGGCCTCGTTCACGGAAGATGCGATCGCTGGCAACATCAAGGCGTTTGTCGATGCCGTAGCGAAGGCGAAACCCGCCGGCGTGAAAGGCGACTACATCAAGAAAATTTCCATTTCCACCACGATGGGCCCCGGCGTGAAGCTGGACCTGGCCGATCTGCTGGCAGCGTAAGGAGTACCGAAGATGAACCGTACGCAGAAACAAGAATGGATTGAAGGCGTGAATGGCAACGTGAAGGACGCCGAGATTATTCTCGTCGCCCATTACAAGGGTCTGACCGTCGCTGAAATCACCGACCTGCGCGTGAAAGTGCGCGCGGCTGGCGCTGGTTTCAAGGTGACCAAAAACCTGCTTGCCAAACGCGCATTCGCCGGCACGAAATACGAAGAGAAAATCGTTCCCCTGTTCAAAGGCCCGACGGCCATCGCTTTCTCGAGCGACCCCGTTTCGGCTGCGAAGGCGCTCAGCGAATTCGCCAAGAAGAATGATAAGCTCGTGCTGGTCGGTGGCGCTTTTGGCGAGACCGTACTGGACAAGGCTGCGATCACCCAGCTGGCAAGTCTGCCGAGCCTGGATGAGCTGCGCAGCCAAATCATCGCGCTGCTGCAGACCCCCGCTACCCGCGTGGCTGGTGTGCTGCAGGCGCCGGCTGGCCAGCTGGCGCGTGTGTTCAACGCATACGCGACGAAGGCCGCTTAAGGAATTTGCCGGGCCCCGGTGGGCGGGGGTCGGCAAGGTATCAAATTGTTAATTTTAATTGTTGAAGGATTAATGTTATGTCGAATCTTAATGACCTGGTAGAGAAGCTCTCGGCTCTCAGCGTTCTGGAAGCTGCTGAACTCAGCAAACTGCTCGAAGAAAAATGGGGCGTATCGGCTGCTGCTCCGGTTGCAGTTGCTGCTGCTGCCGGCCCGGCTGCTGCCGCGGTTGAAGAGAAAACCGAATTCACCGTATTCCTCGCGGATGCAGGTGCCAACAAGATCAACGTGATCAAAGAAGTTCGTGCGATCACCGGTCTGGGCCTGAAAGAAGCGAAGGACCTCGTTGAGGCCGCTCCGAAAGCCGTGAAAGAAGCCGTTGCCAAAGCAGATGCCGAGAAGTTCAAGAAACAACTCGAAGCTGCTGGTGCGAAAGTCGAACTGAAATAGTGTTCGCTCGCGCGGCATAACGCGACGCATGAAGGGGCCCGGAATATCCGGGCTCCTTTTCGCGCATTTTATGCCACCTGATTTCTGGTGACCACCGGATCAGCCCTTAGAATACGTCTCGTAAGTATATCGCAAGTTATCATATTGGTAGGGAACCCATGGCTCAATCGGCAAACGTGTATCAGCACTCCTTCACCTCGCGGAAGCGCATCCGCAAAAATTTCGGCACCATGCTCTCGGCGACGTCGCTGCCGAACCTCATCGAAGTTCAGAAGAACTCGTATGAGCAGTTCCTGCAGATGTACGTGCCGGTGAAAGACCGCAAGGGCACCGGCCTGCATGCCGTGTTCAAATCGGTATTCCCCATCAAGGACTTCAGCGATACTTCGACGCTGGAATATGTCCGTTACGAATTCGACCGTCCGAAATACGACGTGGATGAGTGCCGTCAGCGTGGCATCAACTTCGCTGCGCCGCTGCGCGTAACGCTGCGCCTGATCGTCTGGGTGGTGGATGCCGATACCGGCGCCCGCGAGATCAAGGACATCAAGGAGCAGGACGTGTACATGGGCGACATTCCGCTCATGACCGAGAACGGTACCTTCACCATCAACGGCACCGAGCGTGTGATCGTGTCGCAGATGCACCGTTCGCCGGGCGTGTTCTTCGACCATGACCATGGCAAGACGCACTCGTCGGGTAAATTCCTCTATAGCGCGCGGATCATCCCCTACCGTGGCTCGTGGCTGGATTTTGAGTTCGACGCGAAAGACATCGTGCATGTGCGCATCGACCGCCGCCGCAAACTGCCGGCGACGACCATCCTGCGCGCCATCGGTTTGGATAACCAGGCCATCCTCAATACCTTCTACACCACCCGCCATTTCAAAAACGGCAAAAAGGGTTGGACGGTTGGGTTCGATGCCGGCGCCTGGAAAGGCCAGAAAGCGGCGTTCGACCTGGTGGATGCGAAAACCGGTAAAGCGGTTGCCGAAGCCGGCACCAAGCTCACCGTACGCGCCATCAAGAAACTGGAAGAAGCCGGCCTGAAGGAAATCCTGGTGCCGGAGGAGTTCATCCTCGGTTCCTACATCGCTTCGGACCTGATCAACAACAAGACGGGCGAGATTTACGCCGAAGCCGGCGACGAGCTGACGGCCGATCTGGTGGCCACCTTGGCGGAAGCCGGCGTGAGCGACATTCCCGTGCTCAACATCGACCATGTGAACGTGGGCGCCTACATCCGCAACACGCTGGCCGCCGACAAGAACATGACGAAGGAAGATGCGCTGATCGACATCTACCGCGTGATGCGCCCCGGCGAGCCGACCACGGCGGAAGCAGCAGAAACCCTGTTCAAGTCGCTGTTCTTCGAAACCGAGCGTTACGACCTCAGCGAGGTGGGCCGCGTGAAAATGAATGCGCGCCTGAACCTCAACCACAAGGATGAAGTCGGCGTGCTGACCAACGAAGACATCATCGGCACCATCAAAACGCTGGTGGCGCTGAAAGACGGCATCGGCGAAATCGACGATATCGACCACCTGGGCAACCGCCGCGTCCGCTCGGTGGGCGAGCTGATGGAAAACCAGTTCCGCCTCGGCCTGCTGCGTATGGAGCGTGGCATCACCGAGCGTATGAGCTCGGTGGATATCGACACCGTGATGCCGCATGACCTCATCAACGCCAAACCGCTGGTGGCGGCGGTGCGTGAGTTCTTCGGCTCGAGCCAGCTGTCGCAGTTCATGGACCAGACCAACCCGCTGTCGGAAATCACCCACAAGCGTCGCCTGTCGGCCCTTGGGCCGGGTGGCCTCACCCGCGAGCGTGCCGGCTTCGAAGTGCGCGATGTGCACCCGACGCACTATGGCCGTATCTGCCCGATTGAGACGCCGGAGGGTCCGAACATCGGCCTGATCAACTCGATGGCGACCTATGCGCGTATCAATAAATACGGCTTCATCGAGACACCCTACCGCAAGGTGAAGGACGCCAAGGTGAGCAACGAAGTGGTGTATCTGTCGGCCATCGAAGAAGGCCGCTACACCATCGCGCAGGCCAACACCGCGATCGACGCCGCCAGCGGCAAGTTCAGCGACGAGCTGATCAGCTGCCGTAAGGATGGCGACTTCGTGATGGCGCAGCCGGAAACCATCGAGTTCATGGATGTGGCGCCGAAACAGCTGGTATCGGTTGCCGCCGCGCTCATCCCGTTCCTCGAGAACGATGATGCGAACCGTGCGCTGATGGGCTCGAACATGCAACGCCAGGCCGTGCCGCTGGTACGTGCCGATGCGCCGCTCGTCGGCACCGGCATGGAAGAGACCGTGGCCCGTGATTCCGGCGCTGCCATCTCCGCCCGCCGCGCCGGTGTGGTGGATCAGGTAGCCGCCAACCGCGTGGTAATCCGTTGCGACGAAACCAACGAGGACGGTACGCCGCGGGTGGATATCTACACGCTGCAGAAGTTCCAGCGTTCCAACCAGAACACCTGCATCAACCAGCGCCCCATCGTGAAAGTGGGCGACCAGGTTCAGGCGGGTGACGTGATCGCCGACGGTCCGTCGACCGAACTCGGTGAGCTGGCCCTCGGCCAGAACGTGCTCGTCGCGTTCATGCCGTGGAACGGTTACAACTATGAGGATTCGATCCTGATTTCGGAACGCATGGTGGCGGAAGACCGCTTCACCTCCATCCATATCGAGGAATTCGAAGTGATGGCGCGCGATACGAAGCTCGGGCCGGAAGAGATCACCCGTGACATCCCGAACGTCGGCGAAGAAGCCCTGCGTTCGCTCGATGAAATCGGCGTTGTTCACATCGGTGCCGAAGTGAAGCCGGGCGACATCCTGGTGGGTAAGGTAACGCCGAAATCGGAATCGCCGATGACCCCGGAAGAGAAACTGCTCCGTGCGATCTTCGGTGAGAAAGCTTCCGATGTTCGCGATTCGTCGCTGCGCCTGCCTCCGGGCAATGCGGGCACCATCGTGGGCGTTCGTATCTTCTCGCGCCGTGGCATCGAGAAGGATGAGCGTGCGATCGCGATCGAGCGTGCGGAAATCGACCGTCTTGCGAAAGACCGTGACGATGAGCGCGGCATTGCCGAGCGCTTCATCTACGGTGCGCTCCAGCAGGTTCTGGTTGGCAAAAACGCCGTGAAGGGTCCGAAAAACTTCAAAACCGACAAGGCAATTACCAACGAGCAGCTGGCCGAAACGCCGCGCGGCCTGTGGTGGCAGATCGCCCTGAAGGACGAGAAGGCCATGAAGCAGGTCGAGGCGCTGAAGAAGCAGCTCGACGATGCGGTGGATTCGCTGAACAAGCGCTTCGAGGAGAAGGTAGAGAAAGTCCAGTCGGGCGACGACCTGATGCCGGGCGTGCTGAAGATGGTGAAAGTCTTCGTTGCCGTGAAGCGCAAGCTTCAGCCGGGCGACAAGATGGCCGGCCGTCACGGCAACAAAGGGGTGATTTCCAACATCGTGCCGGTGGAAGACATGCCGCACCTGGAGGATGGCCGCCCGGTTGACGTGGTGCTGAACCCGCTTGGCGTACCGTCGCGCATGAACGTGGGCCAGATTCTTGAAACGCACCTTGGCTGGGCTTCGGCCGGCATCGGTCGCCAGATCGGTGAGGCGGTGAAAGCCGTGCAGCAAGGCGCCAAGATCGAAGAACTGCGTAACAAACTGCTCGACGTTTACGAGGAGAAAGAGAACGCAGCCGAGATCAAGAAGATGGATAATGCCGCGCTCATCGAGCTGGGCCAGAACGTGACCAAAGGTGTTCCCTTCGCCACGCCGGTATTCGACGGCGCGAAAGAGAAGGACATCGAGCATTGGCTGAAGAAAGCCGGGCATAAATCGTCGGGTCAGGTGACTTTGTTCGATGGCCGCACCGGCGATGCGTTCGACCGTGAAGTGACGGTAGGCTACATCTACATCCTGAAACTCCACCACCTGGTGGACGACAAGATCCACGCGCGTTCCATCGGGCCGTATTCGCTCGTTACCCAGCAGCCGCTGGGTGGCAAGAGCCAGTTCGGTGGCCAGCGCTTCGGGGAGATGGAGTGCTGGGCGCTGCAAGCGTACGGTGCTGCTTACACCCTGCAGGAAATGCTCACCGTCAAGTCGGATGACGTGGCGGGCCGTTCGAAGGTTTATGAGTCGATCGTTCGCGGCGACCATAGCTTCGAATCGGGCATTCCTGAGTCGTTCCACGTGATGACCAAAGAGCTGCGCTCCTTGGGTCTGGATGTGGATCTGGTCGAGAAAGAAGCATAGTTTTTTAAGGCCCCGCCTTCGGGCGGGGCCAACTTACAGATTGTGAAAGTCAGAGGGCACCATGGCTAATGAACTGATGAATATCTTCGGGCAACTTTCCGCTACGAAGCAATTCGATGAAATCAAGATCGCGATCGCGTCGCCGGAGAAAATCCGCAGCTGGTCGTTCGGCGAAGTGAAAAAGCCGGAGACGATCAACTACCGCACCTTCAAGCCGGAGCGCGACGGTCTGTTCTGCGCGCGTATCTTCGGCCCGATCAAGGATTACGAGTGCCTGTGCGGCAAATATAAACGCATGAAGTATCGCGGCATCGTCTGCGAGAAATGCGGCGTGGAAGTGACCACCAGCAAAGTGCGTCGTGAGCGCATGGGCCATATCGAACTGGCGGCACCTGTCGCCCACATCTGGTTCATGAAGTCGTTGCCTTCGCGTATCGGTACGATGCTCGACATCATGCTGAAGGACCTGGAGAAGGTTCTCTACTTCGAAAGCTACATCGTGGTGGATGCCGGCATGTCGCCCTTCAGCGAGAAAGAACTGCTGAACGAAGAGCAATATTATGAAGCGCTCGACCAGTACGGTGAAGGTACCTTCACCGCGATGATCGGTGCGGAAGCGATTCGTGAACTGCTGAAGAAAATCGACCTGAAAGAGCAGCGCGATTCGATGCGCGCCGAGCTGGGCGAAGCCACTTCGGAAGCCCGCCGCAAAAAGCTGGTGAAGCGTCTGAAACTGGTGGAAGCGTTCCTCGATTCGGGCAACAAGCCGGAATGGATGATTCTGGAAGTCGTTCCGGTGATTCCGCCGGAACTGCGCCCGCTCGTGCCGCTGGATGGCGGCCGCTTCGCGACGTCGGATCTGAACGATCTGTACCGCCGCGTCATCAACCGTAACAACCGCCTGAAGCGCCTGTTGGAGCTGCGTGCGCCGGATATCATCGTGCGCAACGAGAAGCGCATGCTGCAGGAATCCGTCGATGCGCTGTTCGATAACGGCCGCCGTGGCCGCGTCATCACGGGCACCAACAAGCGTCCGCTGAAATCGCTGTCCGACATGCTGAAAGGTAAGCAAGGCCGCTTCCGTCAGAACCTGCTCGGTAAGCGCGTGGATTACTCGGGCCGTTCGGTGATCGTGGTGGGTCCGGAGCTGAAACTGCACCAGTGCGGGTTGCCGAAGAAAATGGCGCTCGAGCTGTTCAAGCCGTTCATCTACGCCAAACTGGAAATTTACGGCATTGCGACCACCATCAAGGCTGCGAAACGCATGGTTGAATCCGAGCGTCCCGAAGTGTGGGATATTCTGGCCGATGTGGTGCGTGAGCACCCGGTTCTGCTGAACCGTGCGCCGACGCTGCACCGTCTGGGCATCCAGGCGTTCGAGCCGATGCTGATCGAGGGCAAAGCCATCCAGCTGCACCCGCTCGTCTGCGCCGCGTTCAACGCCGACTTCGATGGTGACCAGATGGCCGTGCATGTGCCGCTGAGCATTGAATCGCAACTCGAGTCGCGCGTGCTGATGATGTCGACCAACAACATCCTGTCGCCCGCCAACGGCAAGCCGATCATCGTTCCCTCGCAGGATATGGTGCTGGGTCTTTACTACCTCTCGCTCGAAACCGATAAGGCGCCGGGCGAAGGCATGGCGTTCAGCGATCTCAACGAGATCGAGATGGCGCTGGAGAACAAGGTGGTAACGCTGCACAGCAAGATCCGTGCACGTTTCGGCATCATGGGTGACGACAAGAAATTGCGTTACGACGTGATCGAGACGACCCCGGGCCGTATGCTCATCGCGCAGTTCCTGCCGAAGAACGCCCAGGTCAGCTACAAACTGGTGAACAAGGTTCTCACTAAAAAAGACATCTCCAACGTGATCGATGCGGTTTATCGCCACACCGGCCAGAAAGAGGCGGTGCTTTTCGCCGACCGTATCATGGCGCTGGGCTTCAAACACGCGGCGAAGGCAGGCATTTCGTTCGGTAAGGACGACATGATCATCCCGAGCACGAAAGACAAGCACGTTGGGGACACGCTGAAAGAAGTGAAACAGTTCGAGCAGCAATATGCTGACGGCCTGATCACCTCGGGCGAGAAATATAACAAGGTGATCGATGCCTGGTCGCACTGCACCGAACGGGTCGCTCATGACATGATGAAGCAGATTTCGTCCGTAGGGATGGAAGAAGGCAAAAAGAACGCGCGCGGCGTGAACTCCATCTTCATGATGGCCAACTCCGGTGCGCGCGGTTCGGCCGCCCAGATGAAACAGCTCTCCGGTATGCGCGGCCTGATGGCCAAGCCGTCGGGCGAGATCATCGAAACGCCGATCATCTCGAACTTCAAAGAAGGCCTCACCGTTCTTGAGTACTTCAACTCCACCCACGGCGCCCGTAAGGGTCTGGCGGATACCGCGCTGAAAACCGCGAACTCGGGTTACCTGACCCGCCGCCTGGTTGACGTGGCGCAGGACTGCATCATCGTGGATGAAGATTGCGGCACCAAAAAAGGCATCATCGCGAAAACGGTGATCGAAGGCGGTGAAGTGCTGATTCCGCTGGCCGATAAAGTGCTGGGCCGCACCTCGTCGAAAGACGTGCTGCACCCGACTACCGAGAAGCCGATCGTGAAAGCCGGTCAATTGATCGACGAGAAAATCGTTGAAGCGATCGACGAAGCCGGTATCGAGCAGATGATGATCCGTTCAGTGCTGACCTGCGAAGCCGAAGAAGGCGTCTGCGGCAAGTGCTACGGCCGTGACCTCGCGCGCGGCACGCCGGTAAACATTGGTGAGGCTGTGGGCGTGATCGCCGCGCAATCCATCGGTGAGCCCGGCACGCAGCTGACCATGCGTACGTTCCACATCGGTGGTGCGGCACAGCGTGGTGCGGAACAGTCGAGCATCGAAGCGTCGCACGACGCGAAACTCGAACTCACCAACAAAAACGTGGTGAAGGATTCGAAAGGCCGCCTGGTGGTGATGAGCCGCACCTGTGAAGTGCTGCTGCGCGACGAGAAAGGCCGTGAGAAAGCCCGCCACAAAGTGCCCTACGGCTCGCGTCTGCTGGTCGAAGAAGGCGCTAGCGTGAAGAAAGGCCAGAAGCTGGTGGAGTGGGACCCCTACACCATCCCCATCATCACCGAGCGTTCGGGTATTGCCAACTACCGTGACCTGGTTGAAAGCGTTTCGCTGCGCGAAGTGCTCGACGAGGCTACCGGTATCGCCAGCAAAAAGGTTATCGACTTCCGTCAGCAGACCCGCGGTGCGGATCTGAAGCCGCGCATCGCGCTGCGTGACAAGAAGGGCGAGATCATCACCCTGGCCAACGGCCTCGAAGCCCGTTACTTCCTGCCCGTCGATGCGATCCTGTCGGTTGACGATCAGCAGGAAGTGCATGCCGGTGACGTGCTGGCGCGTATCCCGCGCGAGTCGTCGAAAACGCGCGACATCACCGGCGGTCTGCCGCGTGTTGCCGAGCTGTTCGAGGCACGCAAGCCGAAAGACCACGCGATCATTTCCGATCTCGAAGGGACGGTGGAGTTTGGTAAAGACTACAAAGCCAAGCGCCGTCTGATTGTGCGTTCGAAAGACGCCGATATCGAGCCGGTGGAATACATGATCCCGAAAGGTAAACACATCACCGTGCACGAAGGCGATTTCGTTCAGAAGGGCGACCTGCTGATGGATGGCCACCCCGTGCCGCACGATATTCTGCGCGTGATGGGCGTTGAAGCCCTCGCCCAGTATATGGTGAATGAGGTGCAAGCGGTTTACCGTCTGCAGGGGGTAACGATCAACGATAAGCATATCGAAGTGATCGTCCGCCAGATGCTGCAGAAGATCGAGATCCTCAACCCGGGTGAGACCACCTTCCTCGCCGGTGAGATCGTCGATCGTGATGAATTCCAGGAGGTCAACGATAAGACCGCCACGGAAGGCTTCAAAACCGCTATCGGTTCGCCGGTGCTGCAAGGCATCACGAAAGCATCGCTCAGCAATCGTTCGTTCATCTCGGCGGCCTCCTTCCAGGAGACCACCCGCGTGCTTACGGAAGCTGCCACCTACGGCAAAACCGACTATCTGCGTGGCTTGAAAGAGAACGTGATCGTCGGTCGCCTGATTCCGGCCGGTACTGGCGCTGCCATTGCCCGCATGAAAAAGGTTGCCAAAGGCCGCGACCTGGTGATCGAAGAAGCGAAAGCCAAGCAGATCGAGGCCCAGCAGAAGGACGAGGGCGAGGCGGCGTAGCGCCGCTCGCTTCGCTTCAAAGTCCCTCGGCTTCGCCTTGGTGTACTTTGAAGCGCCTTATGTCGCATCGCTCCTCTTTGGGGCGGCCCGGCAGAGGAGCGATAGCCTTAGTGTTTAAGAGAGCCAGCCCTTCGGGGCTGGCTTTTTTATTTTGGGCGGATTAGGGTGAAGGGATGAAACGACTCATTGCATGCTTGTTGTTGCTTGCCACTGCCGCCTGTTCCTGGGGTGGCGACCCGGTGGCGCATGACACGACACCGCCCAGCATGGATGCGGCGCCCAGCACCTCGGTGCATTGCTCGATCCACGATATCGGTGGCGGCGCCGGCAGCACGGATTGCCACTAGAAGGCTTTGAGGAAAAGCGGGACGCAGCCGACAGTGCTAGTGCTTAAGTTGTAAGTGCTGCCGTAGTCGGTCGGCGAAGCGGCATTCGTGCAGGTGGAATAAGAGAAAGCGATGACTTTACCGGTGCCGGGCTTGCCATCGTCGAGCTTCGTGTCGATGTTCCACATATCTTCGGGTTTGAGAATGGCATTGCCGACGCCGGCGCTCCATAGGCTGAAGCTGAGATAATTGCCATAATCGCCGGCATAGCTGGTGCCGGCGGAGCCCGCATAATTGTTCAGTGTAAAGGGAAACCAGCCGCCGCCGGAAATTTTCGAGGCGGGAATGTTTGTTCCGGGGGCGCCGGCCGTGCTGCCCTGGCTGCCGGCGATGCCGCTGTAATTACCTTCGATCAGCCCGGCGAGGGCGAGGTGGCGCCAGAATTGGAAACGCTCGCCGGTGGTACTGGCGGCCGCGGTGTTATCGATGGTGCCGCTGCCGTCGCCGTTGCAGGTGCCGGTGGTGGTGAGCGTGGTGACGGTGCCTGAGCAGTTGGTGCCCTGTGCGTTCCAGAATGCCTGCGCGTTGTTGAAGTCGCCGGGCAGGGCGAAATATTTGTCACGGAAGGCATTCGCAGCGGCGCTGTAGCGCATGAGATCGGTGGTGATGGAGCGCAGCTCGGCGGCGTGGATCAGTGACTGGCCGGAGAGAATACCGCCAGTGAGCAGGCCGAGGATGACCAGCACGATGGAGAGTTCGACGAGAGAGAATCCATGCCGTTTCATAACTTCACCTTCTGTCCCTTTTTCAGCTCGCTCATGCTTTTCAGCTGACCGCAGGCGGCCATGATATCCTCGCCGCGGGTTTTGCGGATGGGGCTGGCAATGCCGGCTTCCATGATGATGCGGCCGAAGGCGTGGATGCGGTTATTGCTGCTGCACTGGTAAGGCGCGCCGGGCCAGGGGTTGAAGGGAATCAAATTCACCTTACTGCGGATGCCTTTCAGCAGGCGCACCATCTCGCGCGCATCGGCCTCGCTGTCATTCACGCCTTGCAGCATCACATATTCGAACATGATGTGGCGGTCGCTGACGATGGACTGGTATTCGCGCACGGCCTCCAGCAATTCCTTGATCGGGTATTTGCGGTTGATGGGCACGATTTCGTTGCGCAAATCGTCGTTCACCGCATGCAGGCTGATAGCGAGGTTGACGCCCGCATCCTTCGCCAGCGGCACGATCTTCGGCACCACGCCGGAGGTGCTGACGGTGATCTTGCGGCGGCTGAGTTTCAGGCCCTCGCCATCCATCATGATCTGGCAAGCCTTCACCACATTGTCGTAATTGAACAGCGGCTCGCCCATGCCCATGAACACGATGTTGCTCAGCTGGCGCTCTTCATTGTCGGGGTTGATGGCGTAGGCGGCTCGCTCGTCGCGGCCTTTCTTTTTGGGCTTGGCTTCGGCTTTGGCGCCCAGGGGGACATAGGTATCGGAAACCGCATTCTGGTGCAGCTTGCCGAGGCCGGGCCATTCGCCCAACCCGTCGCGCGCCACCAGCACCTGGGTGATGATCTCGCCGGCGGTGAGGTTGCGCACCAGGCGCTGGGTGCCGGTGTGGCAGAAGGTGCAGGCCAAAGTGCAGCCCACTTGTGACGAGACACAAAGCGTGCCCCGGTTGGCTTCGGGGATAAAGACGGTTTCCACCTCATTCTCATCGGCGAATTTCAGCAGCCATTTCTGCGTTTCGTCGAAGCTCACTGCGTTGCGCGAGATGCCGGCGCGGGCGATGGTGAAATGCTCGGCGAGCTTTTCCTGCGTCGCCCTGGCGATGTTGCTCATGGCTGCAAAATCGGTGACGCCCTTGCCATAGAGCCATTGCCAGACCTGCTTGGTGCGGAAGGGTTCGACGCCAAGCGGCTTCAGGGCGGCGGCCAGTTCGTCGCGCGTCAGGCCGACGAGGCTTGGCTTGGCGCTCAGCTTCTCGGCGGCATTATCCGTCGTGTCGGCGGTTTTCATGATGATGGGCTGGGCGGCGGCGTTCATGCGATATCGATCTGTAGTTGGTAAGCGCTGCCGGTGGTGACGATGTCGCAGGGCTTGGGGGTGAGCTCGCTCAGCTTGTGGCGCAGGCGGTAGATGTGGGTTTCGAGCGTATGCGTCTCGATGTCGCTGCCGATGCCCCAGACCTGCTGCAGCAATTGCTCGCGCGGGCAGGAGGCAGGATGGGCGGCCAGCAGCGTGGCCAGCAGCGTGGATTCCTTTTCGGTGAGGGCGTGCGTTTCGCCCTCGCGCTGCAGGTGGCGGGCGGTGGGGTCGAATTGCCAGCCGAAGGCCAGCGGCTGCCAGGCCGGCTGGGCCTGGGAAGCCAGCCATTGGACGATGGCTTTGGGGTGGGCCGGCAACGCCAGTTGCTGCACCTGCTCGCCCTGCAGCAATTCTAAATGCGTAGGGGTGAGGCGCAGGCGGGCGGCCGCATCATCGCGCAGTTCGGCGCCGGCCTGGGCGGCGATGGCTTCCAGTGTGCGGCGCACGGGGGCAGAGGCGGCGTCGAGGGCGAGCTGCATTATTCGTCCTTGTCGTCGAGCGCGCGGGCGGTGGGGGCGGGGATGTCCTGTGGCGAGACGCTGAGCGTGCCGCCATCATGGTTGCGCAGGTCGAGCTGTTCGATGGTGCGCTGTTCGGCTTCGGGCTGCGAATAGAGGGTAACGCCGGATTCGGCATCGTCAGCCACCGGCGGCATGGGCGATTCCTTGGCCGGCATCTCGGTAGCGGCGAGTTCGTGTCTGCCGCCGGGCAGGTGTGCCAGGCCGTATACCAGCAGCACATTGACGATCAGCACCAGCAATAGCATGGCGATGCCGAAGCGTGTGTCTTCCTGCCAGGCGGCGCCGCTTGGTTCGTTTCTTTCGACGCGGCGGGCAATGGCAGGGATATCGGTGGGCATGGGGCCAGGCTCGGGCAGGGCGGGCGGCATATCGGCGCGCGAGAAACTGGCCGGGCGGCGCGAGAATTTAGGACGTGCGGCAGGTTCCGCCGGACCATCGCCCGGCTGGCCAGCGCCCGGGTCGAAAGGGGGCATACCGCTCACACTATCCTCATGAACATCAGGGTTTCAGCCGATTTTGCTCTTTACGCTGGTGAAATGCAACGCAAATAAGCGGGCGCGGTGATTCCGCCGTCGGCACGCGTGCAAGGCTTGACTCTTAGAAGCGGGCACATAACAGTAAGATGATGAGCCCCACCCCCGACAATTCGATGCCCACCAACCAGGCCAGCACCTACGCTGAGCGGGCGATGATCATGATGCGCAGCCTGCACATCCTGCCGACACCGAAGCATTTCGCTATTTTCTTCGCCTGCGCCGCCGGCCAGCCCAGCCAGCTGGTGAAAGAGATCGAGAAGACCATCGAGGCGAAGGAATTTTTCACCGATGCGCTGCTCGACCACCTTTATAACGAATATCTCGCTGAGTCGCATTCGCGGGTGGTGCAGGAGGCGACGGTGACAGCCAAGAAAGTGCTGGCCGAGATGGTGGCCAGCGTCACCCGTTTTTCCGGCACGACGCAGAATATCAGCCAGGAAGTATCGCACCAGATCGAGCAGCTGGGCGAGGGGGAGCTGACGCCGGAAGCCGTGCGAATGCTGGCGCAGACGGTGATCGATAGCGCCGGCGCGATGCGCAAATCCAGCGAATCGGTGACGGCCCAGCTGGCCGAGGCGCAGAAAGAAATCACCGACCTGCGCGAACACCTCGCCAAGGCGACCACCGAATCGGAGCGCGATTTCCTTACCGGCAGTTTCAACCGCAAGGCCTTCGACAAGCGGCTGCAGGAAGCGATGGAAGAGGCGCATGGCAAAGAATCCGAGTTGACGCTGATCATGCTCGATATCGACCATTTCAAGAAGTTCAACGACAACTATGGCCACCTGATCGGCGACGAGGTGCTGAAGATCGTGGCGCGGTCGTTGATCGACCTGGTGAAGGGGATGGATACGGCGGCGCGTTTCGGCGGCGAGGAATTCGCTGTACTGCTGCCGCGCACACCGATTGGCGGCGGGATGATTGTGGCGGAATCCATCCGCAAATCGATTGCCAGTAAGGAACTGAAGCGGCGCACTACCGGCGAGCATTACGGCTCGATCACCGTGTCGCTGGGCGTCGCGGCCTACCGCACGGGAGATACGCCAGCGCAGCTGATCCATCGTGCCGATGAAGCGCTTTACCGCTCGAAAAAAGCCGGTCGGAACCGGGTGACACAAGAAAACCTGAGCGAATAAAGCAGACTTTATTTGCTCAGGTTGTTTCTGGTTTTGGTTGGCGGCTGCCGCCGCTGAAAGGGGGCTTGCCCTTCTTTGCCCGCTGCGCTCCCAATTCCCGCTGCAAGCGGGTCGGCGGTCGCCTCCTTGAGAGGTTTCTTTCGAGGCTCTAAATCAGAGGGTTAGAGGGGGCGGCAAGTTTCCTTGACAATCCAAGCACATCTGCCTAGAACACGCCCCTCACCGAGATGGGTTCGTAGCTCAGGTGGTTAGAGCGCACGCCTGATAAGCGTGAGGTCGGAAGTTCAACTCTTCCCGGACCCACCATCTCCCCCCGAAAGCATTGGCTTTTGATTCTGGCGCGACTTAGGGTCGCGTTATGATCGAACTGGAAAATGTCAGTGTATCCTATGCGAACGACCCCTCGCGACTGGTGCTCGATGGGGTAACGCTGACGGTAAAGCGCGATGAAACGATGGTGCTGCTGGGCGGCTCGGGCGCGGGGAAATCAACCCTATTGAAAACCATTCTGCGGCTGCTGGCGCCGGCACAGGGCAGCATCCGCATCGATGGGGTAGATATCACGACGCTCGACCGGGTGGCCCTCAGGCGCACTATCGGCATGGTGTTCCAGCAGATCGCGCTGTTTCCGCATCTCACGGTGGCCGAGAATATTGCGCTGCCGCTGCGGGTGGCGGGTATTCCGCGTGCGGCGCGACGGGCGCGGGCCGAGGAATTGCTGCAGTTGGTGGGGCTTGAGCCGGCGCAATATGCGGCGCGCTATCCGCAGATGCTCTCGGGCGGGCAGCAGCAGCGGGTGGGGGTGGCGCGGGCGCTGGCGCCCAGCCCGTCCTACCTGCTGATGGACGAACCCTTCGGGGCGCTGGATGCGCTGACGCGCCGGCGGCTGCAGGACGAGCTGAAACTGCTGCGCCAGCGCCTCAACATCACCATCCTGTTTGTGACGCATGACGTGATGGAGGCGGCCAGCCTGGGTGATCGCATCGCGGTGATGGCGGAAGGGCGCGTGCTGCAGACCGGCAGCGCGGCGGAGCTGATGCAGCATCCGCAGCATGCGGTGGTGCGCGACCTGGTGAGCCAGCCGTTGCAGGAGCTGCAAAGTTTTGTGCGGGAGAGCGTGCGATGAGCTTTTGGCACGAGCACGCATCGGCGCTGGCGGCACGGCTGGCCGAGCATATGGCGCTCAGCGGCACGGCGCTGGTGATTGCCTTTGCGCTGGGGTTGCTGCTGGCGGTGCTTACCCATCGCCGTCGCGTGCTGTGGGGACCGCTGCTGGCGGTGGCGGGTATGCTGCAGACGGTGCCGGGCATCGCCCTGCTGGTGATTATGATGGCGCTGTTCGGGCGTATCGGCGCGTTGCCGGCGCTGTGGGCGCTGGTGCTTTATGCGCTGCTGCCGATCGTGCAGAATGCGCTGGTAGGGCTGAACGGCCTGCCGCCGGCGCTCGGCGAGGCGGCGCGCGGGCTGGGTCTCAGCCGCTGGCAGCGGCTGTGGCTGGTGCAGCTGCCGCTGGCGGTGCCAACCATCCTCGCCGGCCTGCGCATCGCGGCGGTGCAGACGGTGGGGCTGGCGACGCTGGCGGCCTTCGTGGGGGCAGGCGGGCTGGGCCAGTTCATCAATCGCGGCCTGTTTCTTTCCGATACGCGGCTGATCCTGCTGGGAGCGATTCCGGCGGCACTGCTGGCATTGTATTTATATTTCCTGTTGGGTCTGCTGGAGCGGGCGGCGACACCGGTGTGTTCGCTGAAGCAGCGGCGCTGGGCGCTAGGGCTGGCCGGGGCGATGCTGACGTTGGCGCTGGGGGGAATATTGTGGCTACCCGGCACGCACGCGCCGGCAGCAGATACGGTGACGGTAGGTTCGAAGAATTTCACCGAGCAGCTGATCGTTGCCGAGATGGTGGCACAGCAGATTGAAACCCATACGAAGCTGCATGTGGTGCGACGCTTCGGGCTGGGCGGCAGCAGCGTGATGCAGCAGGCACTGCGCGACGGCGCGATCGATATGGGTGTGGAATATAGTGGCACGGCGTTGCGGGCGATTTTGCACCGACCGGTGCCGACCGATCGGCGCGCGGTGTTGCCATTGGTGCAACAGGCTTATACGCAGCAATTTGGGTTGCGCTGGCTGGCGCCGCTGGGGTTCGATAACAGCTATGAGCTAGCGGTGCGAACGGATGATGCGCGGCTGGCTGGGGTACGCAGTATCAGCGCGCTGGTGCAGCAGGCACCGCAGCTCACCGCAGCGTTCGATTTTGAATTTGCCGAGCGCGATGACGGGTATGCCGGCCTGCAAAGGGCGTATGGATTGCATTTCGGTAAGGTGGTCGATATGCACCCCGACCTGCTTTATGCGGCGTTGCGGGCGGGCAATGCGGATGTGATTTCTGCCTATGCCACCGATGGGCGCATGGCGCAGCCGGGCCTGCGGGCGCTGGCGGATGACAGACATTTCTTTCCGCCTTATGCGGCGTCGGTGGTGGTGAGCGCGACATGTCTGCAGGCGCATCCCGAGCTGGGGCCGGTGCTGGACGCGCTTTCGGGCAAGCTGGATAATGCGCGGATGCGGGCATTGAATGCAGCCGTCGACAGCAGGCAGATGCGTGTGGAACAGGCCGCCGCGCAGGCGTTGAAACTGATGGGGAACTGACATTTCCGTCACGCCACTGTCACAAAGCGCCACTAGAATGGATCGATGGTTGACTATTCTGCACCTGACGCGGCTGCAAAGCCGCTCGACCGGCAAACGCGCATCTCGGCACTTGGCGAGGTGAGCGGCTATGCGGTGGGGCTGGGCGCGGTGTATCTCGCCGATTACCTGTTGCCGAAGCAGAAACGCGGCGCGATCGATTGGCTGGCGCGGCAACTGGGGCGTTGGCACGGCACAGGTGGCGAGGCGCAGCAGGTGCTGGCGGGAAAAATTGCGGATGTGACCGTCATGAATCTCGGCGGGCTGGTGAATATGGGCACGCAGTTCACGCTGCATCGGCATGCGCAGCCGTCCGATGAGCGGACGCCGCTTGGTGAGGAACTGGGGCGGGTACTGACGGGCCGTGTGGCGGGTACGGCGACAGCGGTGGGGGCGTTGACACTGGCCTCAACCCTGCTGCCCGGGCCGCTGGCATCGGTCGAGGCGGCGGCTGGGAAGCTATTGGGTAATCGCCCGCGTCTGGGTGCGCTGGCAGTGAGTAACCTGGTGCAATCACTTGGCGCGCTGATGGGTAATGTGCCGGCGCAGTTGCTTTACGACCGGTTGGCGGGACAAGAAAAAAATCGCGCGTAATCAGCTAGCGAGGGCGGTGACGACGGCCTGTTGCACAGCCTCGGGGCCGGCTTCGCCTTTGACGAGATAGGCGCTGGCGCCGCAGGTGCGGGCCTGCTCGCGCAGGCGGGCATCGTCGCGGCCGGAATAGACGATGACGGGGATTCCCGGGCGTTCGGCCTTGATGGCGGTGATGTTGCCGACACCGTCGAGATCGATCAGGTTGAGGTCGAGCATGATGAGGTCGAACTCGTTGCTGTCGATTTTCTTGAACGCATCGATCATGCGCGGCACATCGGTGATGTGGCACAGCGATTTGAAATTGCCCAGCATATGTTCGAAAAGCAGGACATCGCCCTTGCAGTCTTCGATCATGAGAATGCGCAATTTTTTGTCTTCGGTTGCTTTATCCATATTTCCCCACAACCAGCATAAGGGGAAAGGTTTAAGAAACCGTTAAGGTTTGCCGATGGTGAAATGCACCGTGATTCCAGTCGGTTGCCCGTCATCATCCAGCCAGATGCGGCCGCCATGGCGTTCGACGATCTTTTGCGACAGGGTGAGGCCCATGCCGATGCCCGGATATTCACCCTGCGGGTTCAACTGGCGGAACAGCACGAACGCCTTGTCGCGGTAGCGCGCATCGATGCCGATGCCATTGTCGCGTACAGTGAAGTGCCAATGGTCGTCCTCCTCATGGCCGTTAAATTGGATGAGGGGTTTTTCGCCGGGGCGGATGAATTTCAGGGCGTTGGAGAAGAGATAGAGCAGCAGCTGCATGAACTGTTCGGCATCGGCCTGGATGATGGGCAGATCTTTTGCAGTGAAAGTGGCGCCGGTTTTCTGCATCTCGTCGTCGAGCACGATGGTGCAATGTTCGAACACCCGCGCGGCTTCCACTTTAGTGGAGACGGTTTTGGCCATGGTGTTGAGGCGCGAATAATCGAGCAGGCCCTGCAGCATGGCCTGGGCGCGGCTGGCTTCGGTGGCGACGAGGGAGAGGAACTCCCGGCCCTTTTCATCGAGCCTGTCGTGGTATTCGCGCAGCAGGATGCCGGAGAAGGTGCTGGCGGCGCGCAGCGGAGCGCTGAGATCGTGGCTGACGATATAGGCGAATTCGCGGAATTGCTGCGCCAGCGGATCGAGATCCTCCTGATCGGGCGGACGGCTCATGCGCCGGAGCCTTCGAGTAGCACGGCAAGGTTTACCCAGAATTGCTCGATGGCTTTCACGGCCTGCATGAAGGCATCGAGATCGACGGGTTTCACCATGTAGCTGTTGGCATTGAGGGAATAGCTTTTCACTACATCCTGCTCGGCTTTCGAACTGGTGAGGATGATGACGGGGATGTGGCGCAGTGCCTCGTTCCCTTTAATGGCAGCGAGCACTTCCTTGCCGTCCATTTTGGGCAGGTTGAGGTCGAGCAGGATGATATCAGGCAGGGGTTTGCCGGCATGGGCGCCTTCGCGGTGCAGAACCTGCATGGCTTCCTCGCCATCGCGCGCGATGTTCAGTTCGTGGGCGAAGGTGGATTGCGAGAAGGCCTGCTGGGTGAGCAGCACGTCGCCGTAATTGTCTTCGACCAGCAGGATGCGCACGGGGCGGTTGCGGTCTTTCAGGCTCATCGGGCTCATGGTTTTTCCTCTGGTACGGGGACGCTGAAGCGGATGGTGGCGCCTTCGCCCGGCACCGATTCGATCCAGATACGTCCGCCAAAATTGTTGACGATTTTGCGACAAACGGCAAGGCCGATTCCGCTGCCCTGGTATTCCTGCTGGGTGTGAAGGCGTTTGAATGGCTGGAAAATGCGCTCGGCATATTCCGGTTTCACGCCAATGCCGTTATCGGCGATGGAGAAGATGAATTCATCCCCCTCGCGCAATGCGCTGACGCGGATATGCGGGGTGACCCCGGGGCGCTGGAACTTAATGCCGTTGCCGATGAGGTTCTGCATCAGCCGCAGGAATTCGACGGGGTTGCCGAGGATGTCAGGCAGCTGGCCGACCTCGACCTTCGCGCCGGTGGCGGTGATGAGCGCATCGAGGTTCTGCACCACATGTTTCATTTCATCGTTGCTGTCGATCAGCACGCACAGCTGGCTGTCGCGGCCGAGGCGGGCATATTCCAGCAGGTCGGAGATCAGCTTCTGCATGCGCTTGGCCGAACTGACGGCGATGGAGACGAACTCCTTGCCGCGCGCGTCGAGCTTATCCTCATACTGGCTGCCGATGAGGCCGACGAAGTTGGTAACCATGCGCAGCGGCTCCTGCAGGTCGTGGCTGGCGACATAAGCGAACTGCTCAAGTTCCGAGTTAGCCTGTTGCAGCTGGCCAATAAGTTTTTCGCGCTCGGTGATGTCCTGAATCATGGCGACGAAATATTTCACGGTGCTATCGTCATTCTTCACCATCGAAACGCTCAGCAGCACCTTGATTTCGCCGCCGTCTTTGCGGAAGTAACGTTTCTCCATGGTGTAATATTTGATTTCACCCGCAATCAGTTGTTGCAGCAGATCAAGATCGGCGCGCAGGTCATCGGGGTGGGTGACGGCCTGGAAATCGATAGAGAGAAGCTCCTCACGCGTGTAGCCGGTCATGTCGCAGATGGCCTGGTTCACTTTCAGCCAGCGGCCATGCGGGGCGACCAGCGCCATGCCGATGGGCGAATATTCCATCGCCAGGCGGAAGGTTTCCTCGCTGGTGCGCAGCAGGGCTTCCTGGCGCTTCTGCTCCGACATGTCCTTGATGATGCCGAGGAAGCCGAGCAGGGCGCCGCCGGTATCGTAGCGCGGGGTGACGGTGAGCCGGCCCGGGAAGCAGGTGCCATCGCGGCGCATGATGCTCCAGTCGCCTTCGGAGCGGCCGTGATAGAGGGCGTCGATCTGGAAGGCATCCATGGGGTTGAGGTCGTCGCGGCCGGTGCTGCGGCGCAGCTGGTCGAGTTGGAGGGCGACTTCGCCTTCATCGTGCCATAGGGCGGGGGTGAGGCCGATGACCTCTTCGGCTTTCCAGTCCAGGGCGCGTTCGGCCTCGGCGTTGAACAGCAGGATTTTTCCTTCGGTGTCGGTGGCGATGATGAGGTAGCTGGCGCTGGAGAGGATGGTGCGTACGAACTGCTCGGCCTCGGCCGAGCGGCGCGAATGGCGGCGGGCGCGCAGCATCAGCCCAACCGAGAGGCCGACGAGTGCGGCCATTAATGTGCCGGTGCCGAACACGGCAGCCGGCACAAATGAACGGTGCGAGGCGATATATGCGGCATCGGGGCGGATGATGAGCTGGTATTCGTGGTTGAGGTTCTGGATAGGAGCGCTGACTTCCCATTGCTGCAATTCGGGGTCGTCAGTGAAGTTGGAAACCACGATGCGATCATCCTGGCGCAGGGCGTAAGAGAAATCCGGATGCTTGCGGTCGGACATCGCTTTCAGCATGGGGTCGAGACGGATGCCGGCGATCAGCATGCCGTCATATTTGCCATGCGGATAGAGTGGGCGGATATAGAGATAACCGGTGCCATGACTATAGAGTTCCAGCGTGGGAGTGACGCGGGCTTCATGGGCGGTTTCGGCCTCGGCCATCGTAGGGCCGCGGTAGGGGTCGGTGCCAAGTTGGCGGCCGATCAGGTGCTCGTTGCCTGCCATCGGTACCAGCCAGCGAATGGTGCTGTCCTTATCGGTCCAGGACATGCCGGCGAGGAAGGGGAGGTCGTGGATGTAAGAGGCGACATCGCTCACCCAGAGATCATGCGGGGTGCCGCCGGCGGCTTCCCAGCGCATGGCAATGCGGTTAAGTGCGGTGTAGAGGTCGTGCAGGTGGCCGGTGTAGTTGGCAGCCATCTCATCCACCTGCTGCTGCAACGACTCCTGAATCTCCTGTCGCTCATGCACCCGTACGGCGACGGCAGAGGCCAATGAAATCGTCGCAAGCGCAAGGAATACCGTTGATGGCAGCCAGCGATGCAGTGTCTGCGTGCGGATACCGGCATAGAGGGTGAGTATGGGCGCCAGCAGAACGAACCCGCCGGCGGAAGGCAGCGACATGCGGGTGAAGAGCCCCCAACGGTAGGCCTCGACAATACCGCTGAAGTAGCCCAGCAGCGGCACCGCACCGAGCGCGAAGATAAGGCTGGAGGCGAGGGCGACCAGCATGGCCTGACGGCTGGCGAGGCGCCGGTTGTTGCATTGCAGGGTGGCGACGGAAGCGAGCAGGAATGCCAGTGCCACATTCAGCCCCATCCGCCCCAGCATGGGCGTGTAGATGTTGGTGAAGGGAGTGATGAACAGCGTGTCGATGCCGAAACCGGTGCCCGTGACATATTCCAGCGTGGTCAGAAAGCTGATGACCAGCACCAGCGATGCGGTGATGGTTGTCGACTGGCGGTCGCCATGCAGCAGGGCGGCCACGGCCATGGTGGTCAGCAGCATGCAGACGGCGGTGTTGAACTGCATCAGCGCATATTGCGGACGGATCTGGATGAGGGTGAGGTCGTGCGTCAGCCAGCCTACCAGGGCGCAGACGGCAGTCGCGGCAATGGCAACAAGGCTCAGCCAGGCGATATATTTCAGCCAGCGGTTCATGGAAATGAAGGTGCCTCATCCGGTTTAGGGCGCGACAACCTTCATCCCATATTTTCGAACATTTGGCTATGGGCTTTATGCCGCAGGCGCCGCTACCGATGAGCGGCGGCCCGAACCAATCGACTGTACAATGTCGTGGCTGTGGCGGCCGGCTTCGGCATGGCCTTCCGAATCGCCGAACCAGCCGCCCGGCGTGGGCGTAATTAAAAATGCCTGTAAATCTGCTTGTCATCAGCCTGTCATAAGCGAGCGACGGGAGCAGTCTGTAATCGCGCGCTAATCTCTTTTTGCACATGCTTGAGCTTTTGGAGAGACCACCATGTCTAAAAGCAAAACGCACAAACCGTTGCCGCCGATCGACCCGCGCAGTGAACTGGTGAATGTGATTATCGAGACGCCGAAACTGAGCGCCTATAAATACAGCTACGACCATGAATACGGCCTATTCCGCGTGGCGCGCAACCTGCCGGCGGGGTGTTTCTTCCCCTATGATTTCGGCTTCATCCCCGGTACGCGCGGCGAGGATGGCGACCCGCTCGATGTGCTGGTGATGCTTGACCAGCCGACGGTGCCGGGCTGCTTCATCCATATCGAACTGATCGGCGTGCTGGAGGCGATGCAGAAAGAAAAGGACGGACGCGTGGTGCGCAACGACCGGCTGATCGGCCAGATGCGCATCGACGGCAAACGCTTAGGGCTAAGCGATATCCGCGATTGCGGGCGCGTGCTGCAGGCGGAGATCGAGCAATTCTTCATCTCCTACAACCAGTTCGCCGGCAAGAAGTTCAAGCCGCTCGGCTGGCATGGGCCGAAGCGCGCGCAGGCGTTATTGGCGGCGGGCATCGCCGCCCCCAAGCCGCGATAGATTTCAGTTGACGCGGGGCGCAAAAAGGCGCATTTGATTATCGGGACAAAAATCAAAACGAGGTGAGCGATGGCACAGGGCGGCAAACGCGCACGGGCCGGCAGGCCCAAAGGCAGCAGCGCATATGGTGAGGCGACGGAGCGCATCCGCGTGCCGGCCAGCATGGTGAATGAGATCAAGCAATTCGCCGCCACGCGCGGGCTGAAGCTGCCGCTGTTTTCGGGCCGCGTGCAGGCGGGCTACCCGGCCATGGCGACCGAGCATGTCGAGGATTATGTCGATCTGAACAACTATCTGGTGCAGCATCCGGAGAAGACATTCCTGGTGCATGCCACCGGCGATTCGATGATCGATGCGGGCATTCGCGATGGCGATCTGCTGATCGTCGATAGCAGCATCAAGCCGCAGCATGGCAAGATCGTCGTAGCGGCGCTGGATGGGGCGGTGACGGTGAAATTCCTGATCATGAAAAAGAACCGACCCTATCTGATGCCGGCCAATGCATTGTTCGACGAAATCCCGATCAACCCGGAGAATGATGTGGTGATCTGGGGTGTGGTGACGAATTCGATTCAATCCCACTAGGGGACCTTATGGAACAGTCAGTACAAAAACGGGGGCGCGCGGCGCTCACGAACCCTGTCAGTCGTTTTGAAAAAATCGATATGACCTACGACCCGGACCCCGATGCGCCGGCGCAGGTGAAGACGCAGTTTTTCGCCGATCGCACCAAAAGCATCATCTCGCGCAACGACTCGCCGGATGTCGGGTTCAATGCGTCGCTGAACGCCTATCGCGGCTGTGAGCATGGCTGTATCTATTGCTTCGCGCGGCCGACGCATGAATATCTCGGGCTATCGAGTGGGCTGGATTTCGAGACCAAGATTTTCGTGAAAATGAATGCCCCCGAATTGCTGCGCGCCGAGATGAGCGCGAAAGGCTGGGAACCGCAGGTAGTGGTGATGTCAGGCGTGACGGATTGTTACCAGCCGTTCGAGCGCAAATTCGAAATCACCCGGCGGTGTCTGGAAGTATTTGCGGAGTTCAAAAACCCCATCGCCATCATCACCAAGAACCATCTGGTGACGCGCGATATCGATATCCTGGCGCGCATGCATGCGTGGCAAGGGGCGCGGGTGAACATTTCGATCACTACACTCGACCGCGAACTGGCGCGGGCGCTGGAGCCGCGCGCCTCGACGCCATCGCGACGGCTGGAGGCGGTGAAAATGCTGAGCGATGCCGGCATCCCGGTGAATGTGATGGTGGCACCCATCATCCCCGGCCTGACGGACGAGGAGATTCCTGCTATCCTGGAAGCCAGCGCCAAGGCGGGTGCGCAGAGCGCGGCACATACGCTGTTGCGGCTGCCATATAATTTGAAGGATCATTTCGAGCAGTGGCTGGAGCAGAACGCACCGTTGCGCAAACAGAAAGTGTTGAACCGCATCCGTGAAATGCGCGGCGGCAAGCTGAACAACACCGAGTGGGGCCAGCGCATGCGCGGGCAGGGGGAATATTACGATCTGCTCACCCAGCTGTTCTACGCGCATAAAAAGAAATTCGGGCTGAACGGCATGCGCAGCGACCTTTCGGTAGCGCATTTCAAAGTGCCGAGCGACCAGATGGATTTGTTCTAGCGCTTTTCCTGGTGCTGCTTGCGGATGTCCTGCGGGCGCTGGGTGTCGGGGTCGCCAGCATGGAAGGATTCCGATTGGCGCTGTCGGCGTATGCCGTCGCCGCCTTTGCCTTGATTGCTCGATTTTTGATTCTGATGATCAGCCATGTTGGTCTCCCTTGGTTGCAGGCAGCATGCGCCGGGGCGGATAAAGGGTCGATGCCTAATCAGTTGTCGCGCAGGTATGGGCGCGGCGATAGCCGAGGGCGAGGATGGAAACGGCAATCGTCACCGTCACCCCGAGGATGGCGATGATGGGAAAGGCGCTTTGCGGCGGGGCGAGGCTGATGAAGGTGGAGATGAAAGCACCGCAGCCCAGCTGTAAAAAGCCCAGCAAGGCCGCTGCGCTGCCGGCGTTCTTGGCGAAAGGCGACAGCGCGATGGCGGCGGCATTGGGATAGGTGATACCGGCACAGGCGAGAAACACGAAGAAGAAGGCCAGGGTGGTGACGAAGCTCAGCAGCCCCAGTGCGCTGACGGCTACGAAGGCCCAGCCGATCACGGCCTGCAGGCTCAGCGTGCGCAGGAAGAGGGTTTCGCTGGTGAAATGTTTCAGCAGGCGCACATTGAACTGGCTGCCGCCAATGAAGCCGGCGGCCAGCAGCGCGAAGGTGGCGCTATAGGCGCGCGGGCTGAGGTGAAAATCCTCCATGAAGATGATGGGCGAGCCCGCCACATAGGTGAACAGGCCGGCGAAGGAAAAGGCGCCGGCAAAGGCATAGGTAGCGAATTTCGGATGGCGCAGGATGGCGATATATTCGCGAAGGATGGGGCCGGGCTTCAGCGAAATGCTGCGGTCGGGCTGGTGGCTTTCCGGCAGGCGCAGCGCCATCAGCGTGAGAATGGCGGCCGCAATGATGGCGAGCAGGATGAAGATGAAACGCCAGCCGGCCAGCAGGATAAGTTCACCGCCGATGGTAGGGGCGAGCAATGGCGACACGGCAATAAACAAAAACATGCGTGAGAGGATTTTGGCGCCTTCTTCCACCGGAAAGAAATCACGGATCATAGCGAGCGCGGCGACGCCGGAGACGCAACCGCCAAACGCCTGCACAAAACGCAGCAGGATGAGCGCGTGGATCTGCCCGCTCATGGCGCAGCCGAGCGAGGCGATGATGAACACGCTCATGCCGACATAGAGCGGCTTCTTGCGGCCGTAACGGTCGAGCAGGGGGCCGTAGAAAATCTGCCCGAACGCCATGCCGACGAAGTAGCTGGAGATGGTAAGCGCGATGGTGGTGTTGCTGACATGGAACTGCTCGGCCAGCTGCGGGAAGCCTGGCAGATACATATCGATCGAGAAGGGGCTGATGACATTCAGCGCGCCAAGCAGGCAGATCAGAAACAGACGGGAAGCGGGACGGGTCACAATGGCTCCTATGATGGTGGCTGTTTAGCCTGCCTTGATGGCGGATGCTATCCGAAGGGCGATTTTCGGGTTGAAATCATAGCCATCTGGTGCTCAGTGTTGTATGGAATGCTGCAATGCACCGTAACGAGGCAATGGTTTGAGCGAGATTACCAGCGATATTCTTGCGATCAGTTTCGATAGCGCCAGCTCGCCGTCGATCCGTGTGAAACTGCCGGAAAAGCCCGATGGCAGCCATGCGCTGGGCTGGGGCATCGCCTGGTACCCGAACGATAACCAGGCCGCCATCGTGAAGAAAGACCCGGTGGCACGCGGCACCGCGGTGCAGCTCGAATCGCTGACGGATTGGGAAGTGTTTCGCTCCACCACCTTCTTCTGCAAGGCGAAGGGCTCGGCCAAGGGCTACACCCATCACGAGACGCAGCCGTTCTCGCGCAGCTATGCCGGGCATGAATGGATTTTCATGCATAACGGCGACCTCGACAAGCAGCGCCTCGCCGAACTGCATACCGATAAATCGCGTCTGCTTGAGCCGGTGGGGCGGACGGATTCGGAGCTCGCTTTCTGCTTCCTGCTGGGCAAGATGATGGCGACACATGCGCGCCGCATCGCCGATGTGCCGGCGGAAGTGCTGCTCGGCTGGTTCAAACAGCTGGACGCGCTGGGCAGTGCGGATATGTGCATTTCCGACGGGGTGAGCACGGCGGTGTTTTATGGCACGCAGTCGACGCGGCAGCTTTATTATACGCGCCATCTGCCGACGGGCCAGGCGCAGCATTTCGATTCCGATACGCTGGCGCTCGATTTTAACGACCCGCGCGACACGTACCGCACGGCGTTCATGGTCAGCTCCAGCGCCTTTGGCGGCAGCACCTGGCTGAGCATGCTGCCGGGACAGATGCTGGTTGCGCGGCGCGGCGCGATCATGTGGAACAGTCACCCCAATGCGCAGCAGACTGTGCCGTTGCCGATGAACAATACGCTGATGCCGATGCCGCAGGCGACACAGCAATTCGGCACCGTGCAGGCCGAGCAGGCACAGTTCCACCCGGTGAATCTGCGTTCCATCGTGCAGACGCCGGATGGGCAGGCGCTGGGCTATCGCGGCTTCGAGATTACGCATGTGACGGAATATGAATACACCATGCCGGTGCAGCATAGCACCCACACCTTCCGCCTGCAGCCGGTGGAAGACCCGATCCAGGAAACGGTGAGCACGAGTTTTGCGATTTCGGCCGAGGGTGAAGAAATCCGGTATGAGGATGTGTTCGGCAACCAATCGATCCATTTCAGCATCAACAAGCCCTATACGAAACTGATCATCACCAGCATCAGCACCGTACGCGTTTACGCGATGGCGGCAGACGATTACCGGCATGCGCTGCGGCGCTCGTCTATCCCGCTGGTGTGGATGCCATGGCAGCGCCAGATGATGACGCCCTATCTGCTGCCGCCGGAACTGCCTGAGACGCAGCTGCTGGAGCTGACCGCCTATGCGATGGGGTTTGTCGAGCGCAACGATTACGATCTGCTGGCGACGCTGAAGGATATCAACCTCAGCATCTACCGCGATTATCAATATGTGCCGGGCAGTACCTCGGTATTCACCACGCCGTTCGAGGTGTACAGCATGCGTCGCGGCGTGTGTCAGGATTTCGCCAACCTGTTCATCTGCCTGGCGCGGTTGCTGAGCATTCCGGCGCGCTACCGCATGGGCTACATTTTCACCGGCGTGCATTACGAAAATAAAATCCAGTCCGATGCGTCGCATGCGTGGGTGGAGATTTACATTCCCTATATCGGCTGGCGCGGGTTCGACCCTACCAACGGTTGCATGGTGGCGCAGGACCATGTGCGCGTGGCCTGCGGCCGCAACTATAACGATGCGACGCCAACCAGCGGCACCATCTTCAAAGGCGGCGGGATGGAAACGCTGACGGTCAATGTCTCCATGAAAGAGGTGGATGCCTGATGTTCGCGGAATACCAGACCAAAAAATTCTTCGATGAACTGATTGGCCCTGACGGTAACCCGCGCTCCCTTTCGCTTCCCCTGGTGGAACAGATCAACGCGCTGCCGCCGACGGAACTCAAGCGGCTGCAGAAGGCGGCGGAACTGGCGCTCTACCAGCAGGGCATCACCTTCAGCGTCTATGGCGACAAGGCGGGGACGGAGAAAATCATCCCGTTCGATATTATCCCACGCATCGTGCCGGGGGATGAGTGGCGGCGGCTGGAAGCCGGGCTGAAGCAGCGTATTGAAGCGCTGAACCTGTTTGTCGACGATATTTATAACGGACAGAAAATTATCAAGGATGGGGTGGTGCCGGCGCAGCTGATTCATTCTTCGATCTGCTACCTGAAGCAGTGCGAAGGGCTGAAACCGCCGGGCGGCATCTGGATTCATATCACCGGCACCGACCTGGTGCGCGACGGTTCCGGCCAGTTCATGGTGCTGGAGGATAACCTTCGCTGCCCCTCGGGCATTTCCTATGTGCTGCAAAATCGTGCGGTGCAGAAGCGCACCTTCCCCAACGCCTTCGCCGCGATGAAGGTGCGGCCGGTTTCCAACTATCCCGACCATCTCTACAGCACGCTGCGCCATGCGGCGCCGGCGCATGTGCAAGGCACGCCGCGGGTGATCGTGCTGACGCCCGGTATCTATAATTCGGCCTATTTCGAGCATGCCTATCTGGCGCAGCAAATGGGCGTGCCGCTGGCCGAGGGCAGCGACCTCGAAGTGATCGACGATAAGGTGATGTTGCGCACGACGCGGGGACTCGAGAGAGTGGATGTGATCTATCGCCGCATCGACGACGAGTTCCTCGACCCCATGGCGTTCCGCAAGGATTCGATGCTCGGCGTACCGGGCATTTTCGAGGCCTACCGTAAGGGGAATGTGACGCTGGCCAACGCGCCGGGCACCGGCATTGCCGATGATAAAGCGATCTATACCTATGTGCCGGCCATCATCAAATATTACCTCGGCCAGGAAGCGATTATTCCGAACGTGCCGACCTACCTGTGCGGCGAGAAGCAGGACCGGGATTACGTGCTGGCCAACCTCGACAAGCTGGTGGTGAAGGCGGTGAACCTGTCGGGTGGGTATGGTATGCTGATCGGGCCGAAATCGACCGACGAGGAGCGTGCGGAGTTTGCCGTGAAAATCAAGAAAGAGCCGCGTAATTTCATCGCGCAGCCGACGTTGGCTCTGTCGCGCAGCCCGACGCTGACGGCCAGCGGTATTGAGGGGCGGCATGTCGATTTCCGGCCCTATATCCTCTACGGCAAAAATATTTTCGTGCTGCCGGGCGGGCTGACACGGGTGGCGCTGAAGCGCGGCTCGCTGGTGGTGAATTCGTCGCAAGGCGGCGGCAGCAAGGATACGTGGGTGCTGGAAGATGCTTAGCCGTGCCGCCAGCGCTATCTATTGGATGGGCCGCTATCTCGAGCGGGCTGAGAATGTTGCGCGCTTCGTGGCGGTGAACGTGCATCTGATGCTGGATATGGGCATCACGGCCGGCCATGCGCAATGGAAGCCGCTGATCGCCACCTCCGGCAGCGAGGCGGATTTCGCGGCGCGCTATGACGAACCGAGTGAAAAAAACGTGCTGCAGTTTCTGACCTTCGATGAGGAGAACCCCAATTCCATTTTCTCCTGCGTGTGCAATGCGCGGGAAAATGCGCGCACGGTGCGCGATGTGATTTCCACCGAGATGTGGGAACAGATTAACGCGCTTTACCACATGGTGCAGGCGCAGAGTAAGAAAAGCCAGATCGGCAACCTGCAGGATTTCTATGGGCGGGTGCGCAGCGCCAGCCACCATTTCGTCGGGCTTTCCGAAAACACCATGTCGCATGACGAAGGCTGGCATTTCGCACGGCTGGGGCGGATGCTGGAGCGCGCCGACAAAACCTCGCGTATGCTCGACGTGAAGTATTTCCTGCTGCTGCCGGATGCGAAATATGTCGATACGCCCTATGACGCGGTGGAGTGGGGGGCGGTGCTGAAATCGGCCAACGGCTTCGAGATGTATCGCAAGTTTTATCACCATATTAACTACCATGATGTGGCTGATTTCCTGATTTTCAACCCGGTTTTCCCCCGTTCGATGGGCTATTGCGTTTCGGCCGCCGGGCGCTCGCTGCAATCGATCACGCAGGAGCTGGGCGTCAAGGCCCCGGCGCAGGCGGAAATGGCCACGCTGCAACGCATGCTGGCGGCCACTTCGGTCGATCAGGTGCTGGCCGAAGGTCTGCATGAATTCATCGACCTGTTCCAGTTCAACCTGAACGTGGTTGACCAGTCGATCTACCGCTCTTTCTTTGCCCCCTACCGCTAGAAAGGCAATTCCTGGGGGCGGTTCGGGCCCCGTAACCCCTTGTTGCATTGCAATAACTTATTGATAATGATAGTTTTCATGGCATAAGCCAGCCATAAAAATCGCAGTTGTAAGTTTACAAAAAATTCATAGTATGCCTGCCACATCGCCGCAGGGATTCTGCTATGTTCTACGTAGCACTATCAGCGGCGGAAAGAACGCTGAACTTAATAACAGGCGAAAGCTGGGGCTTGGGCACGTATGATCAATAAACAGAAACGCGAAGCGTTGTTCGCTGTACTCTCACTCGCGGCCACGGTGGTGCTTTATGCGCTGCTGGGCGACAAGCTGGCGCACCGCATTTACGACAGCTATTATTTTCCGCATTCGCGCCCGTTTATCGAGGGCATGGTTTACATGTTCGCCCTCAGCGTGGTGGCCTATGGCTCGCTGCTTTATCACCTCTGCCTGATCGGCAGCTATATCCGCACCATCCGCCATCAGCCGGCTACCCCGGAAGAAATCGCCGAGGAGCTGTACGATAACGTGGCCCCCGCCCTCACTGTGCTGGTGCCGGCCTATAAGGAACAGCGCAGCGTGATGTGGCAGACGCTGATGTCGGCGGCATTGTCGGCCTATCCCAACAAGCGCGTGGTGCTGTTGGTGGATGACCCGCACCACCCTAAATCGCTGGAAGATAGACAAGGGCTGGAAACGGCGCGCCGCCTGCCGGTGGAAATGCAGCAGCAGTTCGATGCGCAGCTGGCCATGCACCATGATGCGCAGTCGGCCTATATGGCGCGTAAGCAGTTGGGCAGCCTGAATGCTTATGAAGAAACCCATCGCATTGCCGATGCTTATGACGCGGTGAGCACCTGGCTGCGCGCCCGTGCGGATGAAGTGGAAATCCAGTCGTTCGAACAGGAATTCTTCAATAGCCGCATTCTGCTCGAGCCGGCGCAGATGTATGAAGAGCTGGCGCAGCAGCTGCGCCTGGCCGCCAGCCACGCGCCGCTCAGCGAACTGGAAATGACGCGCCACCATGCGCGCCTCGTCGGCCAGTTTCATGTGCAGTTCTCGAGCTTCGAGCGGAAGAAATACGTGAACCTGTCGCACGACGCCAACAAGGCGATGAACCTGAACAGCTATATGGTGCTGATCGGCAAATCGTGGCAGGAAGTGGTGACGGACCGCGGCATTCAGCTGCGTGAATGCGCGCCGGAGGAAGCCACCTTCACCGTGCCGCACGCCGATTACGTGAACACCATCGATGCCGACAGCCTGATGACGCATGACTACGTGTCGCGCCTGATTCATTTCATGCAGCAGCCGGAGAATGCGCGCGTGGCGGTAGGCCAGTCGCCCTGCTCTTCCATCCCCGGCAGCCCGCGCCTGATCGAGCGCGTGGCCGGTTCGTGCATCGACGTGCAGTTCCAGACTCACCAGGGCTACACCTACTGGGATGCGAGCTTCTGGGTCGGCGCCAACGCCATGCTGCGCATGACGGCGATGAATGAAATCAAGGAAGTGAAGGAAGAGGGCGGCAAGACCGTCGCCATCTACATCCAGGACCGCACGGTGATCGAGGATACCGAGTCGAGCATCGATCTGGTGCACAAGGGCTGGAAGCTTTACAACTACCCGTCGCGCATGACCTTCAGCTCCACCCCGCCGGATTTCGGCTCGCTGCTGATCCAGCGTCGCCGCTGGGCGAATGGCGGCCTCATCATCATGCCGAAGCTGATCCATTACGCCTGGCATGCGCCAAAGAACTGGCGCCTGGTACATGAGCTGTTTATGCGCGTGAACTACCTGGCGCTGACGACTGTCGGCTGCGCGGTGACCTATCTGCTGATCTTCCATTCCTTCAGCGAGCGTTTCTCGACCTCGCTGGTGCTATGGGCCAACGTGCCGCTGATGCTGCTTTACGCGCGTGACCTGAAGAATTGTGGCTACCGCTATCTCGATGTGCTGCGCACCTGCTCGCTGAACCTGATGCTGTTTCCGGTGATCAGCGCCGGCGTGCTGAAGCAGTTCCAGCAGATGCTGACGGGCCGTAAAATTCCGTTCGGCCGCACGCCCAAGGTGCTGAACCGCACGGCGGCGCCGGCACTCTATCACCTCGCGGAGCTGGCGATCATCGCTTACTATATTGTTATGGCGGTGATCGATTACCGCCGCGGCCATATGCAGCAGTTCGAGATGGCTCTGGTGAACACCGCAATCTTCGTCTACGCGGTGGTGCGGCTGATCGGCCTTCGCGCGATGGCGGAAGATCTGACGGCGTCGTTCGCCGGCCTGTTCCGCCGCCGCAGCACTGCTGCCGCGCCGGCTTCTGCGGTCACGGTGAATCCCTAAATTTTCGGTTATTGCGCGACGATGCGTTTGCCGTGCGGTGCGTCGTCATCGCACAGGCGGACGAACCAGTGTGCCACATCTTCGGGTGCGGGCAGGGTGCTCGGGTCTTCCGCTGGGAAGGCCTGCGAACGCATTTTGCTGCGCACCACCCCCGGGTCCAGCACGTTGACGCGCACGTTGGTGGTGCGCATTTCCGCCGCATAGGTAAACGTCAGATGTTCGAGGGCGGATTTACTGGCGGCATAAGGCCCCCAATAGGCGATCGGGGCGACCGCCGCGCCGGAACTGAGCATGATGACGCGCCCGGCTTCCGAGCGGCGCAGCAGCGGGTCGCAGGCGCGGATAAGGCGGTAATTGGCGATGACATTGACGTGGAACACATCCTCCACCTCGCTGGGCGAGGCATGGGCGACCGGCGAGAGCGAGCCGAGCATGGCGGCGTTGCCGATCAGAAAATCCAGCTTGCTGAAACGCTCATAGACCTGGGCACCGAGCGAATCGATCATGTCCATCTGGCGCAGGTCGAGCGGCACCAGGGTGGCGCTGCCGCCATTGGCGCGGATGGCGTCATCCACCTCCTCCAGCCCGCCGATGGTGCGGCCGACCAGGATGACATGGGCGCCCTCGGCTGCGAGGGCCTTGGCGGCGGCAGCACCGATCCCGCGCGAAGCGCCGGTGATCAAAGCGATTTTCTTATCGAACTTAGGCATGCATTCACCATAAGCGCTGCGGGATTAGGAAGGAATAGGAAAGTGCAATTTATGAATTGCTGCGGTGAAACCCGTGCAGCCCGGCGCGCCATTGCACGGCGACCACCATGCCTTTGACCGGCTGCAGCAGGCCGATGCCGAGGCCCAGGCCGATCGGCAGCCAGAGGATGAAATGCACCCAGTAGGCCGGGTGAAAAAACAACTCCACCGCCACGGCGAGGGGGAGCAGGATATGGCCCAGCACCAGGATCATCAGGTAGGCGGGCAGGTCGTCGGCACGATGGTGGAAATAGGCTTCGCCGCACACATCGCAATGGTCGGCGACTTTCAGGAATTTATGAAACAGCTTACCCTGGCCGCATTTGGGGCAGCGGTTGCGGGCGCCGCGGGCGAGGGCGAGGGGATATGGAATTTCCTCGCTCACGCCACGTCTTTGACGAAGAGATCGCGCTGCTGCTTACCGGTGATGCCGGCGGTGACATCGGTGAGGGCGACGGGATATTCGCCGCTGAAACACGCATCGCAGAATTGCGGCATCTCGCCATTGCGTTTGGCTTCGCCGACGGCGCGATACATGCCGTCGAGCGACAGGAAGGCCAGCGAGTCGACGCCGATGATACGCGCCATTTCCTCAACCGTGTGGTTGGCGGCCATCAGTTGGCTGCGCTCGGGCGTGTCGACGCCGTAATAACAGGAATGGGTGGTGGGAGCGCTGGCGATGCGCATATGCACCTCGGCGGCGCCGGCCTCGCGTACCATGTTGACGATTTTTTTCGAGGTGGTGCCGCGCACGATGGAGTCATCCACCAGAATCACGCGCTTGCCGCGGATGGCGGCGATGTTGGCATTGTGCTTCAGCTTGACGCCAAGGTGGCGCACCTGGTCGGACGGCTCGATGAAGGTGCGGCCGACATAATGGTTGCGGATGATGCCCAGTTCGAACGGCAGGCGCGCAGTTTCGGCATAGCCGATGGCGGCGGGCACGCCGGAATCGGGCACCGGCACCACCATATCGGCATCGACGGCGCTTTCGCGGGCCAGCTCGGCGCCGATGCGCTTGCGCACGGCATAGACGCTGCGGTCCTCGATCATCGAATCGGGGCGGGCGAAATAGACATATTCGAAGATGCACAGGCGATGCGGTTTTTGCGCGAAAGGCGACAGGCTGCGGATGCCGTTGCCATCGATGATCACCATCTCGCCGGGGGCGACATCGCGCACATATTGCGCACCGATGATGTCGAGGGCGCAGGTTTCCGAGGCGAGGATATGGGCGTCGCCCAGCTTGCCCAGCACCAGCGGGCGCACGCCGAACGGGTCGCGCACGCCGATCAGCGCGCGGGGCGAGAGCATGACGAGGGAATAGGCCCCCTCCACCTGGTTCAGCGCGTCGATGATGCGGTCTTCCACCGCCACCGCCTGCGACAGCGCGACGAGATGGACGATAACCTCGGTATCGGAGGTGGAGTTGAAGATGGCACCGCGCGTGATCAGCTCGCGCCGCAGGGTCATGGCGTTGGTGAGGTTGCCGTTATGGGCCAGCGCGAAGCCGCCGAAGCTGAGGTCGGCATAGAAGGGCTGCACGTTGCGTAGCTGCGGCGCGCCGGTGGTGGAATAGCGGTTGTGGCCGATGGCCAGCTGCCCCGGCAGGCGGCTGATGACGGCGGCGGAGTTGAAGTTGTCGCCCACTAGGCCGAGGGCGCGATGCACATAGAACTGGCCCTCTTCGCAGGAGACGATGCCTGCCGCTTCCTGGCCGCGATGCTGCAGGGCGTGCAGGCCGAGGGCAGTGTGCGCCGAAGCATCCACCGCGCCGAAAATGCCGAAGACGCCGCATTCATCGTTGAATTTATCGAAGGCCATTATTTATCTCCGCTGGTGGCGTTGTCCATCCGCGCCTTGAGATCGTTCATGCTGGGCCAGTTATTATCGATGTTTTCTTTCGCTTTGTCGATGTTCTCGTCGGCTTTTTCGGCATCGCGGTTCAGCTGCTTGTCGTTGCCGTTCTGCTTGATCATGTCGTCGAGATAGCCGGGGGCAGCCTTAGCGACATATTTGGCGGCCGCGGCGATATAGGGCTTGCTGAGCGAGCCTTTCAGCCAGTCAGGCTGCTGGTCGTCAGGGGTGGTGAGGGTGAAGATGAAATAGCCGACCGCCAGCAGCAGCATGCCGCGTGCGAGGCCGAAGATGAGGCCCATCAGGTTGTTCATCACCCCGATATCGCCGCCGCTTTTCAGAAACTTGCCAAGAATGCCGGTGAAAATGGAGAGGATAATCAGCGTCAGCATGAAGGTGAAGAGCGCGGCGAAGCCGCTGGCCGCCATTTCGCTATGGATATGTGTTTTGAGCATGGCGGTGGTGTAGGGCAGCGCATAAAGCGTGATGAGCGACGCGCCGATCCAGGTGCCGAGCGAGAGCACTTCCTTCACGAAGCCGCGGCAGAAAGACAGCAGCCCGGAAATGCCCAGCACGCTGAAAACGATGAGGTCGAAGATGTTGAGTGTCGTATGAACCATGTCTCTTTAATCCCGCTTATGGCGTTTGCTCAGCTCTCTAACACAAACTTTACCAGCCCGTCCACATGGGCGACGCGCTCCACGCGGTGGAGCACGGGATTTTTTTCGTTTTTCACTGAATGCGGCGCGACTGCGGCTGTGAAACCCAGCGCAGCGGCCTCTTTCAGGCGCGTATCGGCGCGGCTGACGGCGCGGATTTCGCCGGTGAGGCCGATCTCGCCGAAGCTTACCAGTTGGCCGGGCAGCGGCTTGTCGAGTAGGGCCGAGACGAGGGCGAGGGCGGCGGCCACATCGGCGGCGGGCTCGGAAATCTTCATGCCGCCGGCGACGTTGAGAAACACTTCCTTGTCGGAAAAGCGCATGCCGGCGCGGGTTTCAAGCACTGCCAGGATCATCGCCAGGCGGGCCGAGTCGAAGCCGACGGTAGCGCGGCGCGGCGTGCTCATCACCGAGGGTGAAATGAGTGCCTGGATTTCGATGAGCAGCGGGCGCGTGCCCTCCATGCCGGCGAACACGGCAGCGCCGGAGACGGGGGCGGCGCGCTCATGCAGGAACAGGGCACTGGGGTTGCCGACTTCCTTTAGGCCGGCATCGCCCATCTCGAAGACGCCGATTTCGTCGGTGGCGCCGAAGCGGTTCTTCACGGCGCGCAGGATGCGGTAATGCTGGCCGCGGTCGCCCTCGAAATAGAGTACGGTATCGACCATATGTTCCAGCACGCGGGGACCGGCGATCTGCCCGTCTTTGGTGACATGGCCGACCAGCAGCAGCGCGAAGCCGCGCTTCTTGGCGGCGCGGATGAGTTCGTGCGAGCTGGTGCGCACCTGCGCCACGGTGCCGGGGGCGGAATCCAGCGTGTCGACGAACATGGTCTGGATGGAATCGATGACGACTACGTCGGGCGCGTTGGCGGTGTCGATGCTGCTCAGGATATCGCGCACCGAGGTGCCGGTGGCCAGTTCCAGAGGTGCCTTGGCAAGACCGAGGCGTTGCGAGCGCAATTGAATTTGGCCGAGCGATTCCTCACCCGAAATATACAGCACGCGATTGCCGCGCGTGGCCAGCACAGCGGCGGCTTGCAGCAAGAGGGTGGATTTGCCGATGCCCGGGTCGCCGCCCAGCAGGATGGCGGAACCGGCCACCAGCCCGCCGCCCAGCACGCGGTCGAGCTCGGGCGAGCCGGTGCTGTTGCGGGCGGGGTTGTCGGCATGGTCGGCGAGGGAAGCGATTTCCAGCCCCTTGCTCTTGCCCGGCTTGAGGCCTTTGGGCACAGCGTTCGTGACTTCTTCGCTGAGCGAGTTCCAGGCGCCGCAGGCATCGCATTTGCCGGCCCATTTATGGTGGCTTGCACCACACGCGGCACAGACATATTGCGTGGATTGTTTGACGGCGCTCATAATTCAGTAACTTTCTGCCCCTAAAAGCAGTAAGATGCAACGAGAACCACATGACTATTTTGCAAGAAAAGCCGCGCCTCGCCCTCGATGTCGGGGGCTATTTTCCGCTAAAGCTGGAGGGCGATTGCGTCGCGATCGACCTGCGTGCGGGCAAAAGCCGTTATTTACGCCCGCATCTGGCCAGTTTGCTGCAGGTGACGCTGGATGGGGTGGCCTGCCCGCTTGAGGTGGGTGATAGGCCGCTGCTGCGCTACCTGCTGCCGGCGGCGCAGGGTGAAATTTTGCTGCGCATGAACGGCCAGCCGGTGGGGCAGTTGCGCCTGGCCGACGGCAAGCTGGAAGCCACCGAAGCGCATGGGATTTACGCGCTGGCCCTCAGCGAAACCCGCGCGCTGGGGCGGCCGCTGCGCGCGGATGTGCTGGCCATGCTGCCCTATGACCGCGCCCGCCGTGCCGGGTTCGATGTGGCGAAACATGTGCCGATCACCGATGTGCATACGCATGCCTCCGCCCAGATCAAGGCGGCGGATCTGCTGGCGGCGGCCATCGAAATCGATCGGCAGAACCGGCCGCCGATTCTCTATCCCGCCGGGCTGCTGACAATGCTGGGGGCGCCGCCGGAGCCGGGGCAGGCGCTGCATCCATATAACGGCGTGGCCTTCAACCCCACCCAGTCGGAGAACCAACCGTTCGAGCAGCCGGGGGTGGTGACGGCGGATGGCGGCATCCGCGTCAGCGAACTCACGGCACGGCAGCAGGCGGCGCTGGTGGCGCAGATGGATATCGCGGCGGATATGACCATCAGCTTCAGCCATTTCGATCGTGAGATTTACCGCTTCCGTAACCCGCTGGCCAAGCATCCGGCGCTCACCCGTTCCATCCTGCGCCGCATCGCCGATGATTATGCGGCGATGGGCGTGCGTTATGCCGAGCTTTCCACCGGCTCGATGATGAACCCGCACTGGTTCCGCGCCATGGCCGAAACAGTGCAGCAGATCGAGGAAGCGGGTGGGCCGAAACTGCGCTTCCTGGTGGGCATTCCGCGCAATGCCAGCCCGCAGCAAACGCTGGTGGATATCGAGAAGATCAAGTACCTGGCGCGGCACCCTTATATCGTGGGGGTCGATCTGCTGGGCTATGAATCCAACCGTACGAGCGATTTCAACTGGGCGCTTTCCAACCTGGCGCAATGGGCGACAGCCAGCGAGGGAACAGCCAGCGCGCTGGACCCTCAGGCCGGTTGGGATTTCAAACGCGATTTTATTCTGCGCGTGCATGCGGGCGAAACCGGCAAGAATGAAAGCAACGTGAGCGATGCGATCCATCTGGCAGCCGAACATGGCGTGCGGCTGCGCATCGGCCATGGGCTGCATGTGTCGCTCGATGCGCGGGCGCAGGCCGACCTTGCCGCCATCACGCAGCATGACGACCAGTTCGCCACCGAGCGCTGCATGGATTCGAACCAGGCTTTTCGCACTAAAATATTGCCGCATAATCAGCCGCCCTTCCTACAGCCGGCGCAGCATTTTCTGGGCACCGATGGGGCCGGCGCGCTGGGCACCACGCCGCATCAGCTGGCTTTCTCGGCCCTTGCCGCCGGGCTGACGCTGGAGGCGCTGGCGCATATCCGTGCATATGAGGAAGGCTACATCGCCCGCCAGGCCGCGCGCGAGCAGCGCAAGACGGAAGCCTTCCACAGCCTCTATTCCGGGCTCGATGATTTCCTGCGCGGCTATGAAGCGCGGGTGGCGGCGTTGCCTGTGCCGGTGCCGCCCCCGGTAACGCATGCGATGGCCGATCATACGCTGCCGCCAGTATTCCGCATGCAGGACGGGGCGGAGAAAACGCCCATCCTCATCGGCGGCGCGTCGGGTTCCAGCTGGGCGAAAATGGGGGTGGAGGATAAAGAGGCGGTGATCCGCTGCATCGAACTGCTGGTGCATAGCTGCGACCCGCAGAAGACCTATTTCGTGCTGGGCCGCGTGCAGCGCACCGGCGTCAGCAAGACGCTGGATTATGCGGTGAAGCAATGGAACGCGGCGCATCCGGAAAATAAATTCGCCGTGCTGGGGCGTTTCAACGGCGCCGCGGGCGAGCCGACGGCGGATCTGGCCGAGACCATCAACTGGGTGCAGAATATTCCCGGCGGCCGCGATGCGGTGCCGGGTTCGATGGTGGAATTTTTGCACGCCCATGGCGGCAAGGCCATCTTCTTCGACGGGTCGGATTTCACCGCCGAGATGGCCTATGGCTGCGAGGATGCGGGCGTCGCCTATGCGGCGCAGGACCCCGCCCAGCGCTCGGTACGGATGAGCGAGGTGGCGGAAAATATCACCGCCCCTACCTTTACGCGCTACGAGGATTTCGCGGCGCAGGTGCTGAACCCGGTGGGCGAGGGAAAATTCTTCCGCAGCGCGGCGGAACAGCGCGCCATGCTGCGCGGCGACGTGACGCTGGCTTCGCTGATCGGGTTATTGGCGCGCAAACCGCTCGATGCCGAGCAGCGGCTGCAGGCGCAGGAGCATTAGGCTTTGCTGCGGCCTTCGACTTCGATGGGACCGTCGGCCCGGCCATGCACGAATTGCTCGACATAGGCATTGCCCGAATTATCGATGGCCGAGACCGGCCCCGTCCAGACGATTTTGCCCTGGTAAAGCATGGCCACTTTCGAGGCGATCTTGCGCACGCTGGACATGTCATGCGTGATGGTGACGGCGGTGGAGCCGAGCTTCTTCACGCAGCTGACGATGAGGTCGTTAATGACGTCGGACATGATGGGGTCGAGGCCGGTGGTCGGCTCGTCAAAGAAGATGATTTCCGGGTTGGTGGCGATGGCGCGGGCCAGGCCCACGCGCTTGGCCATGCCGCCGGAAAGCTCGGCGGGCATGAGGTCGGCCACCTCGGCCTTGAGGCCGACTTGCGCCAGTTTTTCCACGGCCACGTCATGCAGCTCCAGCCTGCTCATTTTCTGGCGCTGGCTGAGGGCGAAGGTGATATTGCGCCAGACGGGCAGCGAATCGAACAGCGCGCCGCCCTGGAACAGCATGCCGCATTTTTCCAGCAGCGGCTCGCGCTCGCGGAAGTTCAGGTAGGTGACATCCTCGCCATCGATTTCGATCTTGCCCGAATCAGGGCGGATGAGGCCGAGAACGGATTTGATGGTGACCGATTTGCCCGAGCCCGAGCCGCCGATGATCACCAGCGATTCGCCGGGCATCACCTCCACATGCACACCATCCAGCACTGTCTTGGCGCCGAAGCGTTTATGCAGATCCGTCAGTTTGATTTTGGGAACGGCGTTGATCATAGCGAGAAGAACATTTCGGTGAGCAGGTAGTTGGCGAGCAGGATGAGGATGGATGCCGAGACCACCGCATTGGTGGTGGCGGTGCCGACGCCCTGCGCGCCGCCCTTGCTGTGATAGCCGTGATAGCAGCCCATCAGCGCCACCAGGAAACCGAAGACGGAGGCCTTCACCAGGCCGGTGAAGACATCATACCATTCCAGGAAATTCCAGGTGTTGTTGATATAGGCCAGCGGTGCGAAATGCAGCACATGCACGCTGACCATATAGCCGCCGAAAATGCCGACGATATCGCCGACGAACACCAGGCAGGGCAGCATCAGCGCCGCCGCCAGCACGCGCGGGAAAAGCAGGTATTTGAACGGATTGGTGGAGAGGGTGACCAGCGCATCGATCTGTTCCGTCACGCGCATGGTGCCGATTTCGGCGGCGAAGCTGGCGCCGATGCGGCCCGCCACCATCAGCCCGCCCATCACAGGCCCCAGCTCACGCGTGATGGCGAGGGCGACGATGATGGGGATGGATTGCTCGGCCCCATAATCCTTGAAGCCGGAATAGGATTGCAGCGCCAGCGCGGCGCCGGTGAACAGGGTGGTGAGGCCGATGACCGGCAGCGAGAAATAGCCGATCTCGAGCACCATGCGGCCGAACTGGTTGAGGTAGTATGGGCGCTTCACGCCTTCGCTGATGATGTGCCAGGTAAACAGCACCAGCCGTCCGATGGCCGCCAGGAACAGCAGGAAGACATGGCCGACAGTGGCGAGGGGGTTGGTGCGAATCAGCGTGCTCATGGAAGCACTGCTTAGCGGGTTCGCGGGCGGGAGTCCAGCGGCAGCTTGATTCGCTACATGGAATAGTAAGCGGCGTGCCTGTCGTTGTCGTGGCTGCCATAATTCATGAGCGCCTGGGTGACTTCGTCGAGCGTTACGGAGGCGCGGTCGCTGATGAGGCCGTCTGTTTTAAAGGCGTTCAATAGCTTTTCCGCGTCGTGTTCGGCGATGCCGTAAATCTGCCCTTTGCCTTCATCGGCAATATGCCAGAGACGGATTGCTTCTGTTGCGGCTCTGTGTTCGCCCATGCCGTGGTCCTGTAACGCTTGCATGAGCCTGGGTTCGTCGAGGGCGAGAGAGATAATCTCGCCTGCCCTGTCGTAATTGCCGTTGCTATGACCGTCATGTGCCATCACTTACCTCATTCAAAGAAGTTTTCAGGTTAAGGCGAAATCGACGTGGGTTGGATGACAGTTCGATGACGTTTTACAGGTAAACCCGGGCCACCCGCGGACCAATGCGGGTGAGCACCTCGTAGCCGATGGTGCCGGCGGCATCGGCCAGATCGTCGACGCGGATGCCGTCCTTATCGCCCAGCAGCTCGATGGTTTCGGCGGTGTTGAGGGCGGCTTCGGGCACGGCGGTGACATCGAAGCAGAGCATATCCATCGTCACCCGTCCGATGAGGGGCACGCGGTGTTTGCCGATGTAACCCCAGCCCTTGCCGCTGGCGGCGCGGAGGTAGCCATCGGCATAACCGCTGGCGATGGCGGCGATCTTCGCGCCTTTGGGGGCGCTGGCAGTGGCGCCGTAGCCGATGGTCTGGTCGCGCTCCAGCGTGCGGATCTGCAGGATGGGTGCTTCCCAGCTGGCCACCTGCTGCATCGGGTTGGCGGCGGCGGATTGCGGGGCGATGCCATAGAGCGAGCAGCCCGGGCGGGCGAGATTGAAGTGGTAGGGTTTGCCGAGCAGGATGCCGGCCGAATTGCATAGCGATGCCGGGATGCCGGGGGCCAGCGCGGCGGCTTTGCTGAACAGGTCGAGCTGAACCGCGTTGAGCGGGTGGGCCGGGTCGCAGCCGCAGGCGAGGTGCGACATGATGAGGCCGGTGCGCAGGCTGAGCAGCAGCTCGGGCTCCTTAGCCAGTAACGATTTGAATTCTGCCGGCTGCAGGCCCAGCCTGCCCATGGCGGTGTCGATATGCAGCGCGCTCACCGCATGCACATGCTCGGCAGCCACAGGCTGCCAGCGGCGGATCTGCGGCAGCGAATTCAGCACGGGAATGATGCGGCGGCTGATGAAGGCAAATTCCTCGCCCTCCTGCACGCCGCTGAGTACGAGGATGCGCACATCCGGCAGCGCATCGCGCAGTTCGATGGCTTCCTCGGCGGTGGCAACGAAGAAGCTGTGGCAGCCGGCGTCGGCCAGTGCGGTGGCGGTTTCGACCGCGCCCAGCCCATAGCCGTCGGCCTTCACCACGGCGGCGGTCTCGTCGCCGCCGAACCGAGCGCGCAGCCACAGCCAGTTGGCGGTAAGGGAAGCGAGGTCGACTGTGAGCGTGGCAGTGCGGAACATGAGGTCTGCTTAGCCTAACCCGCGGTGACTCGCAACAGCGCTAAATGCTGAGCATACGTAGCCCGCAGGGCGAGCCGCTTGCGGCGGAGGGTCAGCGAAGCGTAGGGGGCAAGGCCCCCTTCAAATAAACACTAATAATGCGCCTCGGGCATATACTCCGGCTTCACATAGTCGCTGAACTTGGTGTGTTCGCCTTTGAACTGCAGCGTCACGTTGCCGATGGGACCGTTACGGTGTTTGGCGACGATGACTTCGGCGAGGCCGTGCACCTTGTTCATATTTTCCATCCACGCCGCGTGCTCGGGCGTGTCGGGGCGCGGCTCGGTGCGGCCGAGGTAATATTCCTCGCGGAACACGAACATCACGATATCGGCATCCTGCTCGATGGAGCCGGATTCGCGCAGGTCGGCCAGTTGAGGGCGCTTGTCTTCGCGCTGCTCGACTGCCCGGCTCAGCTGCGACAGGGCGATGACGGGAATGTTCAGCTCTTTGGCGATGGCCTTGAGGCCCTGGGTAATCTCCGACACTTCCTGCACGCGGTTGGCCTGGCTGTTGCCGGCGGTGGGGCGCACCAGCTGCAGGTAATCGACCACCAGCACGGCCACGTTATGCACGCGCTTCAGGCGGCGCGCTCTGGATCGTAAAGCGCTGATGGTGAGGGCGGGCGTGTCGTCGATATGGAACGGCAGACCCTGAATCTCCTGCGAGCGTTCGATGAGGCGCTGGAATTCTTCCTGCGTCAGGTCGCCGCGCTGAAGTTTGTGCGAGGAGATTTCGGCCTCGGTGGCCAGCATACGCATGGCCAGCTGCTCGGCACTCATCTCCAGCGAGAAGAAGCCGACGGAGCGGGGCTTCTCGCCGCGGTCGAAGGCATCGCGGTCTTCATAGGCCAGGGCGCGGGCGGCGTTGAAGGCGATGTTGGTGGCCAGTGCGGTTTTGCCCATCGACGGACGACCGGCGAGGATCAGCAGGTCGGACGGGTGCAGGCCGCCGAACATTTTGTTGAGGTCGACCAGACCGGTGGAAACACCCACCACGTCGCCGGCATTCTGAAACGCCTTCTCGGTGCGGATCAGCGCATCGGAAATGGAGAATTTGAGGGCCTTGAACCCGCCCTCGGCGTCGCCATCGGTGGCGAGGCGGAAGAGCTCCTGCTCGGTCATCTCCACCTGGGCGATGCCGGAGAATTCGGCCTGGTTGTCGAAGGCGCGGTTGACGGTGGTTTCCCCCACCGCGATCAGCCGGCGTTTAATAGCGAGATCGCGAATAATCTGCGTATAGTCGTGAATGTTGATGATCGAGGTGGCGGCGGCGACGAGGCGGGCGAGATATTGATCTTCGACCCCTTCCTGACCGATGAAATGGTGCTTCAGCGTGACGGGGTTGGCGATGAGTCCCTTATCGTTGAACTGCTGGATGGCCTTGAAGATGCGCTGGTGGATGACGGCATAGAAATCCTCGGCGATCAGCGACGATCCCACATGGTTCAGCGCCTCGTTATTGGCCAGGATGGCGCCCAGGATGGCCTGCTCCGCCTCCAGGTTATGCGGTGCCTCGCGGTTCGGCGCGCCCACGGGCGGGTTCTGGATGGAGATAACGTTGTCGCTTGCTGCCATGTCTGCCTGACTATTTTTGTAGCGTTGCTGGGCTGCCACCATAGTAACAGAAAATCAACGCGCCATCATGCGTCATCTTCCATCCACACACATGCAGCTAAGCGAGGCCCTGGGCGGGCCGGGAATGTGTATAACTGACGGGATGGATAAGAACCGTATAGAGTTCCCGCCAACGCGTTGATGCGGGCGGCGGCATAGTGGATGTTTCAGGGAGCCCTTATGCCGCAACATCACCACACCGTTCGCGCGACGACCATCATCGGCACGCATGTCGAAAACTGGGAGGGTGAGAAGCTGGGCATCATCGAGGATGTGATGGTCGATAAACGCCTGGGAGAGGTGACCTATCTCACGCTTGTCTATCCGGGCGAATATGGGCAGCGCTATCCCAACAAGCGCTTTGCCGTGCCATTCGAATCCATCGCCATGCGCGATATGGGCAATGGCGAGGTGGAATATATCCTTAACGTCAATGAATCCTTCCTGCGGCAGGCCCCTGGGTTCGACTGCGACGACCGCCCCGACTTCGCCGATGAACGCTTCACCAGTGTGCTGAAGGATTATTACAAGGATGTCTCGGTGGATATGCGGGTATAGCAACAAAAAAGCCCGACTCCTGCGAGCCGGGCTTCATTCGTTTGAACCGGACTAGGCTTACGCCGCGTCTTCGTCTTCGCCTTCGTTGAGGATGGCTTCGACGACTTCTTCGGCTTCTTCGTTTTCTTCCAGCTCAGCGGCGAGCAGGCTTTCGGCGCTGCGGGCGACTTGCACTTTCAGGGCAACGGGAACTTCGGGGTGCAGGTGAATTACTGCATCGTAGTTGCCGAGGCTTTTGATGGTCTGGTTCATGTCGATCAGGCGACGCTCGATGTCGTGACCGGCTTCTTTCAGCGCTTCGGCGATATCGCGCACCGAAACCGAACCGTAGAGTTTGCCGTCTTCCGAAGCCTGGCGAATAACCGTAACAGCCAGGTTCTGCAGACCGGCAGCACGCTTCTCAGCGGCGGCGCGGGCATCGGCGTTCTGTTTCTCGAGAACCGAACGCTTGGTCTCGAAGTAAGCGATGTTGTCGTCCGTCGCGCGCAGGGCTTTTTTCTGCGGCAGCAGGAAGTTGCGGGCGAAGCCGGGCTTCACCGACACTTTATCGCCAACGCCACCGAGGCGGGCAATACGTTCAAGAAGGATCACTTGCATGTTCGTTACTCCTAGGACTGGACAACGTACGGCAGCAACGCGAGGTTGCGGGCACGTTTGATGGCTTGGCTGAGGCGGCGCTGCTTCTTGGCCGACACAGCGGTGATGCGCGACGGCAGAATCTTGCCGCGCTCGGAGATGAAGCGGCCGAGCAGCTTCACGTCTTTATAGTCGACTTCCGGGGCGTTCGGGCCCGAGAGGGGGCACGACTTACGACGGCGGAAGAATACTTTGCGGCCACCGGGGCCACCAGCGCCGGGACGGTCGCCCTGCGGACGATCACCTTGAGGACGGTCGCCACGATCGGGGCGGGATTCACGTTGTTGGAATGCCATGGTTCAATCTCCCTTATGCGGCTTCGTAGGAATCACCGGACTTGCTTTGCAGCATGACCGAGGGGGTAGCATCCAGCTTCTCAACGCGAACGGTGAGGTGGCGGATGATGTCTTCATTGATGCCGATGTTACGCTCAAGTTCGGTGAGCGTGGCCGGCGCGCAATCCAGGCCGAGCATGGTGTAGTGGCCCTTGCCCATCTTGTTGATTTTGTAAGCCAGCGTACGCAGGCCCCAATACTCGTTTTTCACGACGGTGTCTTTATGCTCGGTCACGATCGCGGTCAGCGAATCGGTGAGTTTTTGTACGTCGCCCTTGCTCATATCGGCGCGGACAACGAAGGTCACTTCATACAGTGCCATAAGCTTCTCCATTAACGGCCTGCCTTGATGATAGCGCCCCATGCGCCAGTACCGGACAGACCTACGATTAAGGTTTCCCCATCGGGGAGGTGGGCTTTTAGGTGGGTTGGGGCGGAAAGGCAAGCCAAAAACGCAAGTGCTTGCCAAGCCGGGCGGATGGCGCTATCCCGCCAGCCAGACAATATATATAGAGGCCAGACATGACCACCGCATTCGTTTTTCCCGGCCAGGGCAGCCAAGCTGTTGGTATGGGGCAGGAATTAGCCAACGCCTTCCCCGCCGCGCGCGCGGTTTATGAGGAGGTGGACGAAGCGCTGGGCTTCAAGCTGTCGGGTATCATCCAGCTGGGGCCGGAGCAGGAGTTGACCAGCACCGAGAATGCGCAGCCGGCCATCATGGCCGTGTCGCTGGCCGCGTTCCGCGTAATGCAGACGGAGATGGGTGTGGCCCTGCCGGGTTCGGCGGTATGCGTGGCCGGGCATTCGCTCGGCGAATATTCGGCGCTGACGGCGGCGGGCAGCTTTACCGTGGCGGAATGTGCCAGGCTGCTGAAGATTCGTGGTTCGGCCATGCAGGCGGCCGTGCCGCAGGGCAAGGGCATGATGGCCGCCATCATCGGGCCGGAGCTGGATGGGGTGAAGGCCATCGTGCAGGAAGCCAAGATTCAGGCGGGGGCCAGCGAGGTGATCGAGGTTGCCAACCATAACGCGCCGAACCAGATCGTGATTTCGGGCACCGCCAAGGGCATCGAAGTGGCGATGGCGGTGGCCAAGGAAAAAGGCGCCAAGCGCGCCCTGCCGCTGCCCGTGTCGGCGCCGTTCCATTGCAGCATGATGTCGCCCGCCGCCATGGCGATGAAGGACGCACTGGCCGGGGCCAAACTCAACGCACCGGCCGTGCCGCTGGTGGCTAACGTGATGGCGGAATATGTAAGCGACCCGGAAGTGATCCGCCAGCTGCTGGTCGAACAGGTGACGGGTATGGTGCGCTGGGTGGATTCGGTGCTGGCCATGCAGGCCCACGGCATCACGCGCGTGGTGGAGATTGGCCATGGCAACGTGCTGGCCGGCCTCATCAAGCGTATCGCGCCGGAGATTCAGACCGTGAACATCGCCAGCCCGGCGGACCTCGAACAATTTGCCAAAGCGGCGTAAGGAGCCAATATAATGATCAATCTTCAGGGTAAGAAAGCACTCATCACCGGCGCTTCCGGCGGCATTGGCGGCAGCATCGCACGGGCGCTTAAGGATGCGGGGGCCAGCGTGGCTATCAGCGGCACGCGCATCGAGGCGCTGGATGCGTTGAATGATTTGATCGGCGGCGGCGCAAAAATCCTGCCCTGTAACCTGACGGATGCGGCGGCGGTGGATGCCCTGCCGGGCCAGGCCGAGGAAGCATTGGGCGGCTTGGATATTCTGGTATGCAACGCGGGCGTCACCAAGGACACGCTGGCTATGCGTATGAAGGACGAAGATTTTCAGACTGTTATCGACATCAACCTTATATCGACGTTCAAGTTGAACCGTAATGTGCTGAAGGGCATGATGAAGCAGCGTTCCGGCCGCATCATCAATATCGCCTCGGTGGTGGCGGTGATGGGCAATCCCGGCCAGGCGAATTACTGCGCCAGCAAAGCCGGCATGATCGGCATGACCAAATCCATCGCGGCGGAAGTGGCGAGCCGCGGCATCACGGCCAACTGCGTGGCACCCGGCTTCATCAAAACCGCGATGACCGACAAGCTGAACGAAGAACAGCAGAAGCGCATCACCGATAACATCCCCGCCGCGCGCTTCGGCCTGCCGGAGGATATTGCGGGTGGCGTGGTGTTCCTGGCGTCGGATGCTGCCAGCTACATCACCGGCCAGACACTGCATATCAACGGCGGCTTGCTGATGGTTTAGCGGGGCCTGTCCCTGGTCGATTTCTGAGGGGCAGGGCGGGCATACTCGCCTTTGGGCTCATAAGGGTGGTAATTGCCCTGAGGCTGGTAATCGCCCTCGTGCTCATAGACATAGCGTAAGGTGCCGGGGCGCACGTTATACTGGGTTTCAAAGTCGAAATTCAGCTTCTTGTTGCCATTCTCATCGGTGGTGACGACATGCTGGAAACCCTCGGTCCATTTTTCGTAATTATTGAAGGTCACATATTTCAGGGCGCCATGCGACTGCACGTCGGAGACGATCCGGTCGTAAAGATCGTCATGACCGTAGATGCGTTTGGCGGGCACGCCATCGGGACCGTACATGTAAATGATGACCGGGTCCGCTCCGTTAGGCTCACGGGTGATCTGAATGGAATAGCCCTGATCATCGGAGATAGTGCTGCTATGCCAGATGGGGTGGCCGTCCTTATCCTGCCCCACCTGGATGGCATCATGCACAATGATGCTCAGGATATCCGGTGGCGTATGATAATAAGGATTCGTCATTCTCTCACCTTATCCCAAGGGAATTAAGCATTGGTTAATCAAACTGCTATCCCCAAACCGCATTTTTTCGCTTTCCCTTGGGGGTGCCCTATGCTACTTGCCCCCAATCCATGGGCGAAAAGCCTAGACGAGACTAACGAACCTAAAGAGGAAACCATGTCTGATATTGCTGCTCGCGTGAAGAAAATCGTTGTTGAGCACCTGGGTGTTGAAGAAGCCAAAGTCACCCCCGAAGCCAACTTCATCGACGATCTGGGCGCCGACTCGCTCGACACCGTTGAGCTCGTAATGGCGTTCGAAGAAGAATTCGGCGTGGAAATTCCGGACGAAGCCGCCGAGAAAATCACCACCGTGAAGGACGCTATCGCCTTCATCGAAGCCAACAGCTAGCCTTATTTAAGCTGTCTGTATCAGGGGCGGTTCACTTCAGGTGGCCGCCCCGTGTGCATCAAGGAGCATTTTATGACCCGTCGCGTTGTTGTTACTGGCATGGGGATCGTCTCGCCGCTGGGCGTGGGCATCGACCATGTATGGGGCCGTCTGGTTGCCGGTGAATCCGGCATCAGGGCCATCACGCATTTCAACGTGGAAGACCTGCCCGCGAAAATCGCCGGCCAGGTGCCGCGCGGCAAGGGCGAGGGCGAGTTCGATGTCGATAGTTTCATCGAGCCCAAGGAACAGAAGAAGATGGATGAGTTCATCCACTTCGCCATGGGCGCGGCCGATATGGCCATCAAGGATTCGGGGATCGATCTCAGCACGGAAGAGAAGCGCATCCGCGCCGGTGTGCTGATCGGCTCCGGCATCGGCGGCCTGCCGGCGATTGAAGAAGCCGTGGCGACCCTGAACGAAAAGGGCCCGCGCCGTATTTCGCCGTTCTTCATTCCGGCCTGCCTGATCAACCTGGCCTCGGGCCAGGTGTCCATCAAACACGGGCTGAAGGGCCCGAACCACTCGGTGGTCACTGCCTGCTCGACCGGCGCGCATGCGATCGGCGATGCGGCGCAGCTCATCGCCCGCGGCGCGGCCGATGTGATGGTGGCCGGCTCGGCGGAAGCCACGGTGTGCCGCCTGGGCTTGGCCGGCTTCGCGGCGGCGCGCGCGCTTTCCACCAGCTATAATGAAACGCCCACCAAAGCCTCGCGCCCGTGGGACCAGGGACGTGACGGCTTCGTCATGGGTGAGGGCGCCGGCGTTCTCGTGCTGGAAGAATATGAGCATGCCAAGGCGCGTGGCGCTAAGATTTACGCGGAGTACGGCGGCTATGGCCTGAGCGGCGATGCCTATCACATCACCAGCCCCGCCGAAGATGGCGATGGCGGTTACCGCAGCATGAAAATGGCGCTCGATGAAGCCGGCCTGAATGCCGGTGACATTGGCTACATCAACGCCCACGGCACCAGCACACCGAAGGGTGACGAGATCGAGGCCGGCGCGGTGCGTCGCCTGTTCGGCGAAACCAATGTCAGCATGTCCTCCACCAAATCGGCCATCGGCCATTTGCTGGGCGGCGCGGGCTCGGTGGAAGCTATCTTCAGCATCCTGGCCGTGCAGCGCGGTGTGCTGCCGCCGACCCTGAACCTCGACACCCCGTCGGATTCGGTGAAGGGCATGGACCTGGTGCCTCTGCAGGCCAAAGAGCGCAAGGTGAAGGCCGCGCTCTCCAACAGCTTCGGCTTTGGCGGCACCAACGCATCGCTGATCTTCAAAGCAGCGGAATAGAGTTCTGATTTTGCTGTACGTTTTCCGGCAAACTGCATAACCTGCGGGCATGCGCCTGTTTTCCAGTCTGTTGATCATGCTCGTCCTTTTACTTGGGGCGCTGGCGGCCTATAGCGGCTATGCGTGGCGACACCCATCCGTAGCGGTGGAGCAGGTGGTAGTCGTGGCGCCGGGCACCGGGCGGCTGGGTATTCTGAAGCAGCTTTATGCGGCGCAGGTGCTGCCGACACCATGGAAGATCCTGCTGCCGCTGGCGACGGATACGCGGCTGCAGCGATTGAAGGCGGGCGAGTATGATTTCACCGCCGGGCTGACACCGGCGCAGGTGCTCGACATGCTGGCGCGCGGCGCGATCGTGATTCATAAGGTGACGGTGCCGGAGGGCTATACGGTGGCGCAGGTGCGGGCGGTGCTGATGCGCGAGCCGCTGCTGGCTGGCGAGCTGCCCACCACGATTGCCGAAGGCTCGCTGTTCCCGGATACCTGGCTGTTCCAGCGCGGCGATACGCGCGCCAGCCTGGTGATGAAAATGCAGGAGCGCATGGGCCGCGAGCTGGCGGCCGCCTGGGCCGGGCGCGATGACGGGCTGGTGCTGACCTCGCCCGCGCAGGCATTAACGCTGGCCTCCATCGTCGAGGCGGAAACCGGCCTGCCGAACGAGCGGCCGCTGGTGGCGCGGGTTTACCTCAACCGGCTGCAGACGGGGATGCTGCTGCAATCCGACCCCACGGTAGCGTATGGGCTGGCGCCAGGCGGGCTGGGGCGCATGCTGGCGCATAACGACCTGCTGAAGGACACGGCCTATAACACCTATATGCATGCCGGCCTGCCGCCGGGGCCCGTCTGCAACCCGGGCCGGGCGGCGCTGCATGCGGCAGTGCACCCGGCAGAGAGCGATGCGCTCTATTTTGTCGCGACTGGTAATGGCGGCCATTGGTTCGCGGCCACCATCCAGGAACATGAGGCGAATGTGGCGGCTTACCGCAAAGTGGAAGCGGCCCGGGCGGTGGGCCAGCCTGCCGCAAAATAGCGTTCCGGTATCGTAATGATGCTTAAGTGACCGGCTTATCCTGCTCGTGGGTCAGCGACAGGGAGTTAATGCAATAGCGCATGCCGGTCGGGCCCGGCCCATCGGGAAATACATGGCCGAGATGGGCCCCGCAATGGCGGCAGGTGACCTCGGTGCGCACCATGCCGTGCGAGCGGTCGGCATGTTCGGCGACGGAAGCCGGGGTGGCGGGGGCAGTGAAGCTGGGCCAGCCGGTGCCGGAATCGAACTTGGTGCCGGCATCGAACAGGGGCTGGTCGCAGCAGGCACAAAAATAGGTGCCGGCGCGATGATCCTTGTAATATTTGCCGGAAAAGGGGGCTTCGGTGCCTTTTTCACGTGCGATATGGTACAGCTCCGGCGACAGGCCGCAGCTTTGATTGTCCTTGTTTTTCAATTTATTATCGCTCATTTGCTTCTCCGTATATTCGGGCCGGCACAGGAACTGATGCAACTTTGCAACAGGTGATGCCCATCCGCGATGGCCGCCGGGGCGGGGGGCAGGGATTAATTGCATACTGATATGGGTTTCGTCAGACATAGTGCCGATGCATCGCTTCGACAAGTGGAGCGGTGTAAGTGTAATGGTCACAAGACATTTCTCGAAGGAAAACACACTATGAAACTTTTCACTACGACGATCCTGGCCGCCGCTGGCACCCTGGCTCTCGCTGCATCGGCAAACGCAGGTACCAACTTCAAAGAAGTCGTGCACAGCACCAACGGTGAAGTCGTGCACAGCACCAACGGCGAGTGCGTACTCACCAACTTCGACGGTTCGGACGCTTGCGGCACCGCTGACTACGAGCTGCGCACCGTTTACTTCGAATTCGACAGCGCCATGCTGACCCCGGCCGCGAAAGCGAAGCTGGACACGCTGGCCGGTTCGCTCACCAGCCGCCATGTGCAGTCGGTGAAAATCGTTGGCTTCGCCGATAAAATCGGCACCACCGGTTACAACCAGAAACTGTCGCAGCGCCGTGCCGCTGCTGTCAGCAAATACCTCGCTGCCAAAGGCATCAAGGTTGCTGGTAAAGCCGAAGTTCGCGGCCTGGGCGAGACCGAGTCGAAATCGGATTGCAAAGGCGTGAAAGGCAACGAGCTGAAAGCCTGCCTGTGGCGCGACCGCCGCGTGGAAGTTGAAATCGTCAACTAAGCCACCGCGTTTAAGATCGAGGGGCTGCCTTGCAAAAGGTGGCCCCTTTTTCTTTGTGGCGGGCGGCCTGGGTTCGTTTTTTATTTGAAGGGGGCCTTGCCCCCTACGCTTCGCTGACCCTCGCCGCACGCGGCTCGCGCGATGCGCTCGGCACGCCCGGCCTCCAGCGCTTTAGAGCGGTAGATGGGTGCGTGCGCAGCGAGACGAGGGGAGCGGTAGCGGGGGAACGGCTGGTTCCCCCCGTGCCGCAGGCACCACTAAGCCATTGGGAACGGCACGTTCCCAATGGCGCATGCGGCTTGCAGCGTGTTGCGCAGCAGGCAGGCGATGGTCATGGGGCCGACACCGCCAGGGACGGGGGTGATGTAGGCGGCGTGTTCTGAAGCGGCCTTGAAATCCACATCACCAACTAATTTGCCATCGACACGGTTGATGCCGACATCGATGACGGTGGCGCCGGGCTTCACCCAATGGCCTTTGACGAATTCGGGCTGGCCGATCGCGGCGACGAGGATATCGCCCCGCCGGGTTTCCTGCACCAGGAACTGTGTTTTGGAATGGCAGATGGTGACGGTGCAGCTTTCCTTCAGTAGCAGCTGCGCCATCGGCTTGCCGACAATGTTGCTGCGGCCGACGATGACGGCGTGTTTGCCAGCCAGGTCGCCGAGCGTATCCTTCAATAACAGCAAACACCCCAGGGGTGTGCAGGGCACCAGCCCGTCCTGCCCTACGGCGAGCTTGCCGGCATTCACTACATGGAAACCGTCCACATCCTTCGCCGGATCGATCGCGTTGATGATGGCCTGGGTATCGATATGTTTCGGCAGCGGCAACTGGACGAGGATGCCGTGCACGGCAGGATCGGCATTCAGCCGATCGATTTCGGCGAGCAGCTCAGCCTGGCTGACGCTGGCGGGAAACAGGGTTTCAAACGAGGCGATGCCCGCTTCGGCGCAGGCCTTTTTCTTGCTGTTTACATAAACGTGGCTGGCTGCGTCATCGCCCACCAGCACCACGGCAAGGCCGGGAATGAGGCCGTGGGCGGCGGTGACAATAGCCACCGCATCGGCCACCTGCTTGCGCAGGGTAGCGGCGAAGGCTTTTCCATCGATGGGCTGGGCGGTCATAACATTAATGAAATTGTAATATTTCTAAACTAGGGTTGTTGTAGAGGATGGCTGGTTATCACCGCAAGCGGAAATGGTATGGCTGTTTTTGACTATCATTATGGACTCGATGAGCGGGCCCTGCAGACGTTCAGCAAGGACGACCAGCAGCTGATCCGCGCCGCCTTTGCGGTGGCGATGACGGTGCACGGCAAACAGAGCCGCCGCAAGGTTGACCCGTCCGTCATGTATATCAGCCATCCGCTGATGGTGTTCGACCTAGTCTATCGCTACGAAGATCATAAGCAGCCCCATTTCGCTGAGCTGATGGCCGCCACGCTGTTGCATGATGCGATCGAGGACAGCCCGATCTATCGCCACGATCCGGGGAAAATGCTGAGCGACCTGCAGGCCGCGTGCAAGGAGCAAGGGCTCGATTGTGAAACCAATATTGCTCACCAGCTTTCCGCCAACCGCATCTTCACGTTGTGCGAGCAGCTGACCAACCCGCCTGGCAGCAGCTACCCGTTCGACAAGCGCACCTACCAGGCCGACCGGGTGATGCATCAACTGACCGACCCGGATGCGCGGATTCTGAAAATGGCCGACCAGATGGCATCGCTGATCTGTCAGCTGACGATGGCGGACGACCCGGCTAAATTCAGCAAGGAGAAAGCGCGCCAGTCGGCGAATAAAGGCAACGATCTGATCCGCGCGGTGCTGGACACGAAACCCTACCAGAAACCTAATGCGCTGGTCGCGGTATCGGAGCGACAGTATGCGCAGCGGCTGCAACCATGGCGCGGCCTCTATACGCAGGTGGTGGATGGGTATCTGCGCCGGCTGCTTAAGGCGAGCGATGCGGCGGCAGAAGAACAAATCCGCCGCGAATTTGCGAAAGATCCATTACCCATCACGCGCATGGAGAAGCCGAAGGCGCTGATCGGCAATACTTATGACATACTGAAAGATATTCACGGCCACGGGCTGGCGAGCGTAACGGTCAATGCGCAGGACGAGGTGATCAGCTATGTGAACTGGGAGTCGCCGGACAATCAGTACAGCTATCGCAACCGGCTGCAGGTGGCGCTGCGCGATGGCATCGAGGCGGCGGGGGAGCGTGATGTGGAGGTCTATTCACGCGGCTTCACGCGGGTGCGGCTGAAGCCGGGCCAGGCGAATGCTGACAATCAGTTCAGGGAGCAGGTCGGCAGCGAACTATGGCGCGGGCGCATTTATATGCTGTCGAAGCCGATGAAGCTCGACCGGTTTCTCGACATCGCCGAAGGGGTGACGGATGTGACGAAAGACGGGGTGGAACGCCATGCCATCAGCCCGCAGGAGCGGAATGAACTCACCCAGCGCATCGCGCATCTGAAGCGGGTGAACAGCTATAGAGAAACGCGGCAGCGTACCTAGGCGGCGCCGGGCACGCCTTTGCTGGTAGAATATTCGAAGTGGTAAGCCACATCCGGGTAGACGATGTTGCGGATGGCATGGGCCGCCTGGGCGGCTTCCGAGAAGCCGCAGAGGATGAGTTTTAGTTTGTGCGGATAGGTAGCGATGTCGCCGATGGCGAATATGCCCGGCGCGCTGGTGGCGCAGGTGCCTTGCTCGACGGCGATGTGGTTGCCGGTGAGGGTAAGGCCCCAGTTGGCGATGGGGCCGAGTTCCATGCTAAGGCCGAAGAAGGCGAGCAGGTGGTCGGCTTCCACCTCGCGGATGTTGCCATCCATACCCTTCAGGGCGATGGCGGAGAGTTGGCTGCCATTGCCGGCCAATGCTTCGAGCTGGTAGGGAATCACCATTTCGATTTTACCGGCAGCGACCAGTTGCTGCATCTTGTCGACGGATTCGGGCATGGCGCGGAATTTGTCGCGGCGGTGGACCATGTAGATTTTCTTCGCCAGTTCGCCCAGCGAGTTCGCCCAGTCGACCGCGCTGTCGCCGCCGCCGGCGATGACCAGCGTTTTGTCGCGGAAATCCTCGCGGCGGGCGACCATGTAATGGACACTCGTGCCTTCATATTTTTCCAGGTCGGCCAGCGGCGGGCGGTTGGGGCCGAAAGCACCGCAGCCCGCGGCGATGATGACGGCGCGGCAGTCAATCGTGGTGCCCTTGTCGGTGATGACGCGCCAGGCCTGGCCCAGGCGCTCCAGCTTTACCACCTGCTGGCCGAGATGGTAGGTCGGCGCGAAGGGCTCGGCCTGGGCGGCCAGGTTATCGATCAGCGCCTGGCCATCGACGGAAGGAAAGCCGGGGATGTCGTAGATGGGTTTTTCGGGGTAAAGCGCGCTGCACTGGCCGCCGAGGGCGGGCAGCGTATCGATCACATGGGCGCGGATTTTCAGCATCCCCAGCTCGAAAATGGCGAAAAGCCCCACGGGGCCGGCGCCGACGATCACGACATCGGTGGTTTCTATGTTGCTGTGCGGCATGGTCATTTGACGGAATGCTGTAAAAGATAGATAGTAAAGAAACAACAAAAACTTCCGGCAAGCCTTCACCCTCCGTCTTCCGGCTCTCGCCGGAATGGCGCCTATAAGGAAGCGCATGAGCCAGCAATCACCCTACGCCTGGGAAGCCCATTACCCCGACGGCATCGACTGGAATGAAACATTCACCGGCCGCCCGCTTTATGCGCTGCTCGACGATGCGGTGGCACGCTGGCCGCAGAACGTGGCGCTGGAATTCCTGGGCCGCAGCTACAGCTATACCAAATTGAAAGAGATGGTCGACCGCGCCGCGCGCGGCCTGCAAAGCATCGGTGTGGGGCCGGGCACGCGCGTCGGCCTGTTCATGCCCAACTGCCCGCATTATGTGGTGGCCTATTACGCCATTCTCAAATGCGGCGGCACGGTGGTGAATTTCAACCCGCTCTATTCGAAGGATGAGATCGGCTATCAGCTGAAAGATGCGCATGTGGAGGTGATGATTACCGTCAACCTCAAACTGACGTATGACAAGCTGGTGCCATTTATCGGCCAGGGTAGTTTACGCAAGGTCGTGGTCTGCCGATTCCAGGATATGATGGGGTCGGTGAAAGGTGCGCTGTTCGCAGCGGTGAAGCATAAGGATATCGCCCATCCATCGCGCGACGAACACCATGTGATGATCAACACGCTGCTCGACTGGCCGGCGGAAGTGACCTCACCCGCAATCGTGCCGGATTCGCATATCGCGGTGCTGCAATATACCGGCGGCACTACGGGCGTGCCCAAGGGTGCGTCGCTCACCCATAGCAACCTCTATATCAACGCGCTGCAATGCGGCCGCTGGATGAAGGGGCTGGAGCCGGGCAACGAAAAGCTGCTGGCGGTGATTCCCTTCTTCCATGTGTTCGCCATGACGGTGGCGCTGAACATGGCCATTGCCAATGGCATGACCATCATCATCCACCCGCGCTTTGATCTGAAGATGGTGCTGCACGACATCACCCACAAAAAACCGACGCTGATGCCGGGGGTGAGCACGCTCTACGCCACCATCAACAACTGCAAGACGCTGGATAAGTATGACCTCTCCAGCATCAAAATGTGTATCAGCGGCGGCGGGCCGTTACCTATTGAGGTGAAGCAGCAGTTCGAGAAGCTGACCGGCTGCGCGCTGGTGGAGGGTTACGGCCTCACCGAATCGTCGCCCGTCAGCCATTGCAATCCGCTGCAGGGGTTGCAGAAGACCGGCTCCATTGGTGTGCCGCTGCCCGGCACTATCGCCGAGATTGTCGATAAGGACGACCATGTAACGCTGCTGCCGCCCGGCGAGGTGGGCGAGGTGTGCATCCGCGGCCCGCAGGTGATGCTGGGTTATTTGGACCGTCCGGCCGAGACCGACAACGTGCTGCGCAACGGCCGCCTGCATACTGGCGACCTCGGCAAGATGGATGAAGAGGGTTATTTCTACATCGTCGACCGGCTGAAGGAGATGATCATCGTCGGCGGCTATAACGTCTATCCGCGCCATGTGGAGGAGGTGCTCTACACCCATCCCGATGTAGCGGAGGCGGCGGTGGTGGGCCTGCCGCATCCGACGCGCGGGCAGATGATCAAGGCCTATATCGTCACCAAATCCGGCGCCCCGTTGGAAGTGCCCGCGCTGAAGGATTTCCTGAAACGCCACCTCTCGGCCTATTCCGTGCCGCATGAATTCGAGTTCCGCCCCAGCCTGCCCAAATCGATGGTCGGCAAGATTTTGAAGAAGGAGCTGGTGGCGGAGGAGATGGCGAAGGCTACAGCTTAAAGCGGACGGCCGCCCGCCACTTCATTGACGGCCCTACGAAGCAGGTTTTCGATGCTGCGCTCATCGTCCGGATTGACTTTCGGATGGGCCTCGATGGTTGTCGCCAGCGCCACGATTTCTTGGACGGTGATGCCTTTCAGAACCACGTCTTTTACCTCTATCCCATTCACTTTGCCGGAAAACAAGACATTGCCATTACTGGTATCCAGTTTTTGCGGATCACCCATGGCATAGTCAACCGCATCGCCGGATTTAAGGGTAGTGCCGACATGGTGGCCGGTTTTTAAGTCGATAATATCACTAAGAACATCTCTTGGGCCATTGAGCCCACTAGAATCATTGTTCATGGTAATCGCCTCGACGGCATAACCTTCAATATTCGTGTCGAGGATGATTTTAGTCGGTGGAGGAGGCAGCGGCATATCACTCTCTATAATGTAACTTAAATATCAAAGTAGCGCAGATACATTAACAAAGTGTAAATACTTCATTTACATCGGCTACAAGCGTAAAAATGACAGATTACGGGGTGCAATAGTGCTTTTCATTCGTGCTGCTATCGCGTAGTTTCCGCTCCTCAAAAAGGAGATGCTCATGCCCGCCACCGCCAAAAATGCTGCCGCTTTCACCGATTATAAAGTGGCCGATATCGGCTTGGCTGAATGGGGCCGCCGCGAGATCACCATCGCCGAAACCGAGATGCCGGGGCTGATGAGCCTGCGCGAGGAATTCAAGGGCAAGCAGCCGCTGAAGGGCGCGCGCATCGTGGGCTGCCTGCATATGACCATCCAGACCTCGGTACTGATCGAGACGCTGCTGGCTTTGGGCGCCGAGGTGCGCTGGAGCAGCTGCAACATCTTCTCGACGCAGGACCAGGCGGCGGCCGCCACCGCCGCGCTGGGCGTGCCCGTGTTCGCCTGGAAGGGCGAGACGGAGGAGGAATATGAATGGTGCATTGAGCAGACCATCAAGGGTCCGAACGGCTGGCTGCCGAACATGATTCTCGATGATGGCGGCGATTTGACGCGCATCATCCACGAGAAATACCCCGAGCTGCTGGCGGATATCCGCGGCGTGTCGGAGGAGACCACCACCGGCGTGCATCGCTTGCTGGAGATGCAGGAGCAGGGCAAGCTGGGCATCCCCGCCTTCAACGTGAACGACTCGGTGACCAAATCGAAATTCGATAACCTCTATGGCTGCCGCGAATCGCTGATCGACGGCATCAAGCAGGCCACCAACGTGATGATCGCCGGCAAGATGGCCGTGGTCTGCGGCTATGGCGACGTGGGCAAGGGCTGCGCGGCGGCGCTGCGCGGCCAGGGCGCGCGCGTGGTCGTCACCGAGGTGGACCCCATCTGCGCGCTGCAGGCGGCGATGGAAGGCTACCAGGTGCTGACGCTGGAAGACGTGCAGGACCGCGCCGATATCTTTGTCACCACCACCGGCAACAAGGACATCATTACGCTGGAGCATATGCGGGCGATGAAGGACCGCGCCATCGTGTGCAACATCGGCCATTTCGACACCGAGATTCAGGTGGCCAGCTTGCGCAACATGAAATGGCACAATGTGAAGCCGCAGGTGGATGAGATTGAGTTTCCGGATGGCAAGCGCATCATCCTGCTGGCGGAAGGCCGGCTGGTGAACCTGGGCTGTGCCAACGGCCACCCCAGTTTCGTGATGAGCAGCAGCTTCACCAACCAGGTGCTGGCGCAGATCGAGCTTTGGACGAATGCCAAGGCCTACGATAAAAAAGTCTATGTGCTGCCGAAGCATCTGGATGAGAAAGTGGCCATGCTGCACCTCGCCCGCATCGGCGCCAAGCTCACCAAGCTGAGCCAGAGCCAAGCGGATTACCTGGGCGTCAGCGTCAACGGGCCGTTCAAGAAGGACTGGTACCGCTACTAGTAGGTGATGGGCGGTCATCGCGCGGTTCTAGACATGCGCGAGATTCACGCTAAACTACTGCGATGTTGAAAAAATTCATTGCATGGTGGTCGCGGGGGACGGCGGCGTCGGAAACGCCGGAGCGGCTCTCCGCCGTGGCGCGGATCGAGCAGGAGAATGTGCGCCTGAAGGCCGAGGTGCGGCGCTATTCCAACATCATCAACGGCTCGCCCCACTTGGTGTGGATGCGGGATGAAACGCTGAAAATCACCTTCTGCAACCTCGCCTTCGCCGAGGTGGCGGAGGAGACGACCGATTCCGTGGTGTCGCTGGGTGAGTTCGAGCTGTTCAAGGGTCAGCATCAGATGGCCAGGCAGGTGTGGGACAGCGCCAAGGAAGAGCAGGATAAGCGCCATGTGGTGGTGAGCGGCGAGCGGCGCCTCTACAAGGTACGCGAGGTGCCGTTCAAGAAAGAAGGCATGGTGGTGGGGTATGGCAGCGACATCACCGAGCTGGAGCAGGCGCAGGACGAGATCCAGCGCCATGTCAGCGCGCTGCGCGACCTGCTGGAAAGCTCGACCTCCGCTATGGCCATTTATGGGCGCGACCAGAAATTGAAATTTTTCAACTACGCTTTCGTGGCGCTGTGGAAGCTGGATGAACAGTGGCTGAACAGCGAGCCGAGCTACGGCGAGGTGCTGGAACAGCTGCGCGAAAAACGCAAGCTGCCCGAGCAGGCGAATTTCAAGGCTTTCAAAACCCAGCAGCAGAAACTCTTCACCACTTTGATCGGGCCGGAGGAGGAGTTTTTCTTCCTGCCGGATGGCAAGACGTTGCGCGTGGTGGCAATTCCGCATGCGCTGGGCGGCATTCTCTTTGCCTATGAAGATGTGACGGACCGGCTGGCGCTGGAGCGTTCCTACAACACCCTCATCGCCGTGCAGCGCGAAACACTGGATAACCTGCATGAAGGTATCGCCGTGTTCGGCGAGAACGGACGGCTGCACCTGTGCAACCCGGTGTTTCATAAACTCTGGCACCTGACGCCGGAATTCACCCGCAGCGAACCGCATATCCGCGATGTGCTGGAGCGCAGCAAAGACCTGTTCATGACCGATGACTGGCCGCGCTATCACGAGGCGCTGACGGCGCGGTTCCAGCAGCGCCAGTTCTTCGCCATGCGCTTCGAGCGGCCGGATGGGACGGTGATCGATTGTTCCTGCGTGCCGCTGCCGGATGGGGCGACCTTGCTCAGCTTCATCGATGTGACGGATTCGACATTGGTCGAGCGTTCGCTGCGCGATCGCACCAGCGCGCTGGAAGAGGCCGACCGGCTGAAGACCGAATTCCTCGCCAATATGAGCTATGAATTACGCTCGCCGCTCACCTCTATTTCCGGGTTCGCCGAGATGCTGAAGCGCGGCTACGCGGGGCAATTGGCGCCTGCGCAGCAGGAATATGTGGATGGAATTTTTAAATCCGCCCATACGCTGGCGGGGCTGGTGACGGATATCATCGACCTCGCCACGATCGAGGCCGGCTACCTCAAACTCGATGTGAAAGAGTTCGATGCGCAGGAAGCGGTTTCTTCCGCCACCGCACTCATCTCGGAGCAGTTGAAGGCGAAGCACGTGCATATCAGCCTTAGCCTGTCGCCGCAGGTGAAAACCATGCATGCCGATGAGGTGCGTGTGAAGCAGATGGTGATCAACCTCATCACCAACGCGGTGAAGATGACCAAGGCGAAGGCCGCCATCGAAGTGATCCTGACGCGCGACAAATCCGGCGCCGTGCGGCTGACGGTGCGCGATGACGGCCCGGGCATCGACGCGGCGCGTAAGGCCTATCTGTTCGACCCGTTTTTCCGCGGCATCTCGGGCCAGAGCAGCGAGGCGGCGCTGGGTCTCAGCCTGGTGAAGCGCTTCGCCGAATTGCATGGCGGTTCGGTGGAAGTAGTGTCGGAAGATGGCGAAGGCACGTCCATCAGCTGCATTTTTCCACAGTAGTGTTGATTGAGGGAACCTTGCTTAAACCATTCGCCGGATGGTTTAAGCCTTCGCTTCGCTAACCCTTCGCCGCGAGCAGGTCGGCGGTTGCCTCCCTAAAAGGAGTTGAACAACGTGGCGCGAGGTACTAGGCACAACCCATGAGCCGCCATTACATCCTCACCCTTTCCTGCCGCGATGTGCGCGGTATTGTCGCCACCGTCACCGGCTTCCTGGCCGAGAAGGAGGGGTTCATCATCGAATCCACCCAGTTCGGCGATCCGTCGACGCAGCGGTTTTTCATGCGGGTGAGTTTTGCCGCCGGCGAGGCAACGCCGGATTACGCGGCGCTGCGGGCGCAGTTCAAGCAGGCGGTCGCCGACCGTTTCGAGATGGACTGGGCGATTCACGATACCGCGAAAAAAACGCGCATGCTGGTGCTCTGCTCGAAGCAGCTGCATTGCCTGAACGACCTGGTGCACCGCTATCGCACCGGACTGCTGCCGGTGGAACTGGTGGGCGTGGTGAGCAACCACGAGGATGCGCGCGGCATGGTGGAATGGAGCGGTATTCCGTTTCATTACCTGCCCGTGGTCGGTGACAAGGCGGCACAGGAGGCGAAGCTGTGGGACGTGGTGCAGCAGACGCAGGCCGACCTGGTGGTGCTGGCGCGCTATATGCAGATTCTCTCGCCCGAGCTGTCGGCCAGGCTGCGCGGCCGGGCCATCAACATCCACCATTCCTTCCTGCCCAGCTTCAAAGGCGCCAAGCCCTATCACCAGGCCTATGAGCGCGGCGTGAAACTCATCGGCGCCACCGCCCATTATGTGACGGATGCGCTGGATGAAGGCCCCATCATCGAACAGGAAGTGACGCGGGTGGACCATAGCTTCTCGCCCGAGCAGCTGACTTCAGTGGGGCAGGATGTGGAAGCCCTGGTGCTGGCGCGAGCCGTGCGCTATCAGATCGAGCATCGTGTGCTGCTCAACGGTACCAAGACGGTGGTCTTTAAATAGCTGTGCCTGGGATGCGCGCGCCTAAATTTTATAGAACCAGCTATAGAGCGCGTTGTTCAGGAAGTTCAGCAGCAGTACCAGTACCAGGGGTGAGAGGTCGATGCCGCCGAGGTCGGGCAGCACGCGGGCCAGCAGGCGGCGGATCGGGCGCAGCAGGGGCTCGAGCAGCTTTCCCAGGGTGAAATACACCTTCTGGATGAGCGGGTTGTGGCGATTGACCACATCGAAATGAATCAGCAGGTCGAGCACCATCCAGATGATAAGTGCCCAATTAATAAGGCTAATAATATTGCTGATGAGGTTGATGAAGGGGTTGAGCATGGGCGATTCGCTTTCTGGTTGTCATCCGACTGGCTTCGGCATATAATGCAATTGTGGAAGTAGGGCAAGCCGCGCAGTGTGCGCGAAACCTAACAGCCACCGTACCCGATAAGAGGTGCGACAAAATAACAGCCGTTCGCAGGTAACGCGGACGAGGAGTTAAGGCCATGACGGTGTCGACGATTGCATCCATTGCGGCGGGGGTAACCCGTAGCTTATCCAGTTCAACCGGTAGCAGCGGCAGTGCCAGCATCGCTTCCAGCGTGGCGAGCCTGCTTACCGCGTCGGGCGGCGGCGACAGCAGCAGCGATTCATTGTCTTCCTCGCTTTCCAACATCACGGCGCTGCAGAGCCAGCTCGCTTCACTGCGCGCGGTAACGCAGAGCGTGGCGCAGACCGGTGCGCTGGTCAGCACCGCCCAGGGCGGTGTGAGCGAGATCGCCAAGGCGCTCGATCGCATGCAGGACCTGTCGCAGCAGGCAAGCGACGCCAACCTCAGCACCAGCGAGCGCGCTTCGCTTGACCAGGAATTCCAGTCGCTGCGCGATACCATCAACCGCATTGCCAACGACACCTCGTTCGGCGATCAGAAACTGCTCGACGGCTCGCTCGACAGCCAGGCGCTGCAACAGGCGACGGACGATAGCAACAGTACCGACGATGACGGTTTTCAGATTGCCAGCCTCACCGATGCATCGCTGTTCGGTACGGGAGACGACGTAAACCTGCTCTCCGCTTCCAGCGCGCAGAATGCCAGCCAGCTGGTGAGCAGTGCGCAGAACACGGTGGCGACACAGGCAGCCACGCTCGACAGTCTCGGCCAGGGCATCGACCTTGCCTTCGGCTCATTGCAGACGGCGTCGCAGAACCAGGATGCCGCCAGTTCCTTCCTGACGGATGACGATCTGCTCTCCGCCAGCACCGGCTCGCAGCAGGCACAGATGCTGCAGCAGGCCACCGCGGCGCTGCAGGCGCAGACCAGCAAACTGCCCGGCAATATTCTGTCGTTGCTGGCAGAGTAGCCGGCTGAATTTGCTGGCGGCGCGGCTGCAAACACGTTACATTTACAGCATGAAAACACGGGCTGCATTTTCCCTGGTCGAACTCTCGATCGTACTGGTGATCCTGGGATTATTGACTGGCGGTATCATGGCCGGGCAGAGCCTCATTCGCGGCGCCGAACTGCGCAGCACCATCAGCGACCAGGGTAAATACAGAAGTTCGCTGCTCGCCTTCCGCGATAAATACGGCCAGTTGCCGGGCGATTTCGACAGCGCCGTGAAATACTGGGGCGCCCAGGCCGGCGGCACGGCCGACGGGGTGGATGCCACCTGTCAGGCATTAACGACAGCGGCCACCGGCACCGCCACCTGCAACGGCAATGGCGACGGGCAGATTAATGCCAGCACGGCAGAGATGTGGCGCGCCTGGCAGCATATGGCGAATGCCGGTTTTATCGAAGGGCAATATAGCGGCGTCAGCAGCGCGGCGAATGCGGCTGTCATCGGCAGCAACGTACCGCGTGGCCGCATGGGCGGCAGCGGCTGGACCTGGCAGGGCGGCGATTGGAACGGCGGCGATAACTGCGATTTCCCACAATCCGACAACCGGCTGGCTTTCGGCGGGCAGGTGACGGGCAATATCACCATGGGCGCGATCCTGAAGCCCGAGGAAGCCTGGAGTGTCGATAGTAAGACGGATGACGGTATGCCCGGCACCGGCGGTACGCTCAGCTGGGCGCCCGGCTGCCTGCCCAACTGCACTACGGGCCTGACTACGGCGGCGGCTTATAACGTCAGCTATACCGGCGCCGCCTGCGCGCTGATCTTCCTGCCCGGCTCGCGCAGCTAGCCATTCAGACGATTCAGAAAGCAACCGTCGAAAGCGCTATTTGCGCTTCGGCAGCGGCTGGAACTTGCGGGGTGCGGAGCCGATGAAGAGCTGACGCGGGCGGCCGATTTTCATTGCCGGATCCTCGATCATCTCTTTCCATTGGGCCACCCAGCCGGCCGAACGCGCGACGGCGAACAGCACGGTGAACAGCGCAGTGGGGATGCCCAGCGCGCGATAGATAATGCCCGAGTAGAAATCGACGTTCGGGTACAGCTTGCGCTCGATGAAATATTCATCGTTGAGGGCGATCTTCTCGAGTTCCATGGCGATTTTCAGCAGCGGTTCGTCCTGCTGGCCGAGTTCCTTGAGCACCTCGTGGCAGGATTTGCGCAGCACCGAGGCGCGCGGATCGTAGTTCTTATAGACACGGTGGCCGAAGCCCATCAGGCGGAACGGGTCGGATTTATCCTTGGCGCGCTTGATGAAATGCGGGATGTTTTTCACATCGCCGATTTCCTGCAGCTGCTGGATCACCGCCTCGTTGGCGCCGCCATGCGCAGGGCCCCACAGCGAGGCGATACCGGCGCCGATGCAGGCGAACGGGTTGGCGCCCGAGCTGCCCGAAAGACGCACGGTGGAGGTGGAGGCGTTCTGTTCGTGGTCGGCATGCAGGATGAAGATTTTCTCCATCGCATCGGCGATCACCGGATTCACCACGTATTTTTCGCACGGGGTGGCGAACATCATGTGCAGGAAGTTTTCGCAGAAGCCGAGTTCGTTCTGCGGGTAGACGAAGGGCTGGCCCACCGAGTATTTGTAGGCCATGGCTGCCAGCGTCGGCATCTTGGCGATGATGCGCAGCATGGCGAGTTCGCGCTCGGCCGGGTCGTGGATGTTCAGCGAATCGTGGTAGAAGGCGCTGAGCGAGGCCACGGCGCCCACCATGATGGCCATCGGGTGTGCACGGCGCGGGAAACCGCGATAGAGGAAATGCAGCTGCTCATGCACCAGCGTATGGTAGGTGATGGAGTGGCGGAACCAGGCATCCTGTTTGGGGTTGGGCAGGTCGCCATAATTCAGCAGGTAGGCGGTCTCCAGGAAGTCGGACTTGGCGGCGAGGTCGGCGATGTCGTAGCCGCGGTAACGCAGGATGCCCTTGTCGCCGTCGATATAGGTGATTTCCGAATCGCACGAGGCGGTGCTGAGGAAGCCCGGGTCGAAGGTGAAGTGGCCGGTGCTGGCATAGAGCTTGCTGATGTCGATGACATTCGGCCCTTCGATGCCTTTATAGATGGGAAACTCCACCGGCGCGGCATTGTTGATGGAAAGCTTGGCGCTGCCGACATTCTTGAAGCGCGCGGCGCCTTCGGTGCGGGCGGCCTGCAGTTTGCTGGGGCGCTGCGGCACGCCGCCTTTGGCCGGTGCTGATTTTTTCGCTTTTGCTTTGGGTTTCGATTTCGTCGCAGCCTTGGCCATGTGCATCTCCTGTGCAGTAATAATCAGCGGACGCTAGACCCGGCCATGTTAGCCGTCAATGACCTCGGCGAGGCGGGCGCGCTTTTTGCGGTTTCCCCGCAGCACTGTGGCGCGCATCCATCAGTTTCAATATCTTATGGTCGAGTTTGGAGAGGGGAAGGGCGGCAATTTCATTGCGCGTGAACCAGCCCGCGCCGCGTTGGGGCTTGGGGGTTTCTTGCAGGTAAACTAAGCCTTCCAGCCGAAAATGGGTGTAGATATGGGTGATATGACCGATCGCTTCGCCCACGGTATCCGTCGATTGCGGGAAGCCCCAGAGGCCGCCCAGCAGTGCGTCGCTGCGTTTCTCGAGATAGAGCCTGCCCATCGCGTCTTCGCGCACGATGAGGTTAACATGGCGCGTTGGTGTTTTCTTTTTCGCCTTCGGGGCAGGGTAGCTTTCCGGATTCGCCTGGCCTTTGCAGATGATATTGGCGGGACAGGCAGGGCAATCCGGCGCCTTGGGCGTGCAGACCATGGAACCGATATCCATCATCGCCTGGTTGTAATCGAACGGATGCCTGGTGTTCAGCAATGCCTCGGCGCCGGCCCATAGCGCATCCTCCTTCGGCGCGGTGAGGGCGAAGATGCGCGCCACCACGCGCTTCACATTGGCCTCCAGAATGGCCACCGGCCGGTGGTGCGCGAAAGCAAGAATCGCATGTGCCGTGTTGCGGCCGATGCCGGGCAGGTCGGTGAGGCCTTCCACATCCTCCGGCAGCCCGTTATGGGTACGCTTCGCCGCTTCGTGAAGAAAACCGGCGCGGCGGTAGTAACCCAGGCCCTCCCACGCTTTCATCACCTTCTCGCGCGGGGCTTTGGCCAGGTGCTGGATGGTGGGGAAGCTTTCCAGAAATGGAAAATAAAAACGGTCTAAGACCGTGGCTACCTGCGTCTGTTGCAGCATCACCTCGCTGACCCAGATATGGTAGGGGTCGTCCGTCTGCCGCCAGGGCAGGGTATGGCGGCCATGGGTGGCATACCATTCTGCCAGTGCGGCGTGAAACCGGTGTATATCACCCGGTTTTATTATTTGCGGCAGGTTCGTGCGGGTGCTAGAGGTTTTTCTCATCGTTTTTCTATAGCGCATTCGCGCCCTATCTCAATGAGGATTCCATGACCCCCCCCAAAGATGCCACCGCCAAAAAAACCGATATCGTCGATGCACCGTTCGAGGTGACCAAGGGCGCCATCCGCGGCAGCCGCAAAATCTATGTCGAGGGCAGCGAACGTTTGAACGGCGTGAAGGTGGCAATGCGCGAGATCGTGCTCAGCGAGAAATCCGGCGAAGCACCGCTGGCGCTTTATGATACCGGCGGTATCTACACCGATAGCGACGCGAAGATCGACATCAGCAAGGGCCTCGCCCCGATGCGCGCCGAGTGGATTCAATCGCGCGGCGATGTGGAGCGTTACGAAGGCCGCCCCATGCGCCCCGAGGATAACGGCTACAAGGAATATCAGAAAATCGAGGTGATGCAGTTCCCCAACGTCACCAAAACGCCGTTGCGCGCCAAGGGTGGCCATGCGGTGACGCAGATGGCCTATGCCAAGCGCGGCCTCATCACGCCGGAGATGGAATATGTCGCCATCCGCGAGAACGCCAGGCTGGAAGGCACGTTCATCACCCCCGAATTCGTGCGTGATGAAGTGGCGCGCGGCCGGGCCATCATCCCTGCCAACATCAACCATCCGGAGATCGAGCCGATGGCGATCGGCCGTAACTTCAAGGTGAAGATCAACGGCAATATCGGCAACAGCGCCATCAGTTCCGGCATCGCCGAGGAAGTCGAGAAAATGGTGTGGGCCACCCGCTGGGGTGCCGACACGATCATGGATCTTTCCACCGGCAAGAACATCCACGCGACGCGTGAATGGATCATCCGCAACTCATCCGTGCCCGTCGGCACCGTGCCGATCTATCAGGCGCTGGAGAAGGTGGGCGGCATCGCCGAGGACCTGACGTGGGAAATCTTCCGCGATACGCTGATCGAGCAGGCCGAGCAGGGAGTGGATTACATGACCATCCATGCCGGTGTGCGCCTGCCCTTCGTTCCTTTAACGGAGAAGCGTGTGACGGGCATCGTGTCGCGCGGCGGCAGTATCCACGCCAAGTGGTGCATCGCGCATCATAAGGAAAACTTCACCTACACGCATTTCGAAGAGATCTGCGAGATCATGAAAGCCTATGATGTCAGCTTCTCGCTGGGCGACGGGCTGCGCCCCGGCTCCACCGCCGACGCGAACGATGCGGCCCAATTCGCCGAACTGAAAACCCTCGGCGAGCTCACCAAGGTGGCGTGGAAACACGACTGCCAGGTGATGATCGAAGGCCCCGGCCACGTGCCGATGCATCTGATCAAGGAGAACATGGAAAAGCAGCTCGAGGCCTGCCACGAAGCGCCGTTCTATACCCTCGGGCCGTTGACGACCGACATCGCCCCCGGCTACGACCATATCACCAGCGCCATCGGCGCCGCGATGATCGGCTGGTTCGGCACCGCCATGCTCTGCTACGTCACGCCGAAAGAGCATCTCGGCCTGCCGGACCGTGATGATGTGAAGCAGGGCGTGATCGCCTATCGCATCGCCGCCCACGCGGCCGATCTCGCCAAGGGCCACCCCGGTGCGCGCCTGCGTGACGACGCGCTCAGCCGCGCCCGTTTCGAGTTCCGCTGGGAGGACCAGTTCAACCTCAGCCTCGACCCCGATACGGCCCGTGCCTATCACGACGAAACCCTGCCTGCCGATGGCGCGAAAGTCGCCCATTTCTGCAGCATGTGCGGCCCCAAATTCTGCAGCATGAAGATCAGCCAGGAAGTCCGCGAATTCGCCAAAACCGAGCGCGCCCTAGCCGAAAATGCTGCACCCATTGCTGCACAAGAAGCGCAGCAAGGCATGGACGCGATGAGCGAGAAATTCAAGGCTGAAGGCTCGGAGATTTATCACAAGGTGGGATGATGCAGTGGCTTGAGAATGTGACGTCCAATCTCGCAAGCATGGTCATCTATGCATGGGTTGCGGCGATGGCGCATGGGCTTTTAAAAAACTTCCGAAATGCAACCTAGAGGATATGCAATATTAATGCGTATAATTTGATATTAATCACGTAGGATATTGTTTTTCATTATTTCTACATCAATCATAAATTGATATTCGAATGATTCAGCAGCATACCAGAACCATCGCCCTCATCGGCGCTTCCAACAAGCCGGAGCGGGCCTCTTTCCATGTGATGGAATTCCTTCTTGCGCGGGGCTACGTCGTGCACCCCGTCAACCCGGGTCTTGCAGGGCAGGAGATTCTGGGGCGCATGGTTTATGCATCGCTTGCCGAATGCCCGGCGCCGATCGATATGGTGGATATTTTTCGCAATACGGCGGATGCGGGCGGAGTGATTGACGAGGCGATTGCGCTGAAGGAAAAGCTTGGCATTCAAACCGTCTGGTGCCAGCTGGGCGTCACGCCGGTGCAAGCGGGCGAGCGTGCGAAAGCGGCGGGGCTGCAGGTAGTGATGGACCGCTGCCCGGCCATCGAATGGCGCTAGGGTAGCACAGGGTTGCTGCGCCTGTAAGTGGCTGTATCAAAATTAAATTGTTTCACGTGAAACATCAGGCCATGTAGGCGGCCTCGCTATGGGCGGGCTGGGTGCGTTGCTGGAAATTGCCGCGCGGCTGGTATGCCGCGAAGAAAGTATGGACAGCGCTTCCGGCGGCTTCATGCAATTGCCGCCGTTGCGTTTCGGTGAGGCTTTCGGGGCGGATGGCGCTGCCGGGGTGGTCGTCCTGCAACATGTCCCAATCGGGCTCAGTGCATTTACGCTCGGCATGCATGAGAACACGCGTTTCCAGCGCTTTCCATTCCTTCGGCTGCAGCGGGCGGATGGCTTCGTAGCTGCGCATGAAATCGGCCGCCTCGGGTAGCATGCAGAGGCTGAATCGGCCATCCGTTACCGTTACGCGGATGAACTGGCGCAGGCGGTCGGCGAGGTCGTCGGCGAAGGGGCGATAGCGCACGCGCTCGAAGTCGAGAATGCCAACGACGCCGTCGGTGGTGGGGTCGAGGATGACATTGCGGAAGTTGATATCGCCATGCACGAAGCCGTGCGGCAGGCTGTGCATTTTCCAGTCGTGCCGGGCATCGTGCGGGTGGAAACCGGCGGCCAGTTTATGGCTGCGCGCGACGCAATGGCCAAGGCTTTCGGCGGCTGCAGCGGTGATCGGGTGTTGCGGGCCGAGCTGGTAGCCGTGGCAGAAGGCGTTCAGCAGGCAGGGGTATTTCATGCCGCAAACGGTGAAGGGGCCGCCATATTGCTGCGGCACGGGCAGGCCGTTGGCGCGGTAATGGTCCTGCAGTTTTTTCTGGTCGGTGAAGCTGGCGCGTTCGCTATCGATGCCATGCGGCGAGAAGACGGAGAGGATCAGCTCATGGTCGCCATGCTGCACCACGTAGACGCATTTGCTCCAGCCCTGGGTGGGGTGGAGGGTGACGGTGGTGGTTTCCGGCGTGGCATCGGCCCAGTTGGCAGCGGCGGCCGGGCAGGCGGCGAGCTGGGTTTTCAACTGGGCGAGCAACGCGGCCTTGTGGGTATCCAGCGCGGTGGTGATTTCGCGGGTGAGGGCGGCGGCATCATAGGTCGGTTTCTGAACCATATGCCGGGAATTTTACATGATTCGCATGACATTTTGATGACGATGGGTGCAGGGAAAGAGGGAGCCCGCCCGTATTATGGGTACGAACCACAACCAACCGAGGAGTTCCTATGAACCCGACTAAATTAATCGCATCGCTCGCCGTGGTGGCGGTGATGGCAGGGGCCGCTTCGGCCGAAGCGCGCACCAATCTGAATCTCGATATCGGCGTGGGTGAACCGGCCTATGTGGCGCCCGCCCCCGTCTATGCCGCGCCGGCTTATGTGACACCGGCTCCGGTCTATGTCGAGCCGGGTATCGGTTACTATAACGGCCGCGATTTGCACCGCCATTACGACTGGAATTACTGGCATGGCCACCCGAATCCCGGCGGCCGCTGGCATCGCTAGTCGGGCGTAAAAAGGCCGCGGTCACCGGGTGACTGCGGCCTTTTGCTATTTCCTGAGGCTGTCGCGGATTTCGCGCAGGAGGAGGATTTCTTCCGGCGGGGGCGGGGCGTCCTTGCCCTTGTCGAGGCCGATGCCGGATTTAAGACGGTTGATCTGCTTCACCATCAGGAACACGATGAAGGCGACGATCACGAATTTGATCACCGCGTTCAGGAACAGGCCGATCTTGATGATCGGCGCGCCGGCCTTCACGGCGGCATCGAGCGTGTCGTAATGGGTGGTGGGATTGAGGTTGACGTAATATTCCGAGAAATCGAGCCCGCCGATCGCCAGGCCGATGATGGGGTTGACGATATCGCTCACCATGGAATTGACGATGGCGGTGAAGGCCGCGCCGACCACGACGCCGACCGCGAGGTCGACCACATTGCCGCGGGCGATGAATTGTTTGAATTCGCTGAACATGGATGCTCCTTTCAGGTGGTTTTCCAGGGGATGGACTGGCGGTCGGGCCCGATGGCGACGAAGATAAAACTGCCTTCCGTCACCAGTTCAGTGGCGCCGCCCCTCATGCGTTCGACGAACAGTTCGATATGCACGGTAATGCTGGTGGTGCCCAGCCGCTCGGTGCTGGTGTAGCACATGACTAGGTCGCCGACATAGACGGGCTTGTGGAACACCAGTTTCTCGATGGCCTTGGTGACCAGACGGGCGTTGGTGAGTTTGCGGGCATGCAGGTAGGTGGCGAGGTCCATCTGGCTGACGATCCAGCCGCCGAAGATATCGCCTTCCATGTTCACCGCGCTGGGCACGGCGACGATTTTCATAACCAGTTCGCGTTCGGGCATCGGGGCCTCCTGCGGTGGTGGAGCGGGTGATGGGAATCGAACCCACGCCTAAAGCTTGGGAAGCTTTCGTTCTACCATTGAACTACACCCGCGCGGGATTGCTTCATTAACAGGTTTTACTGCTAACGCAATAAGCGGGTGAAAGGTTATGGGGCTGAGGCAGCCATGCTACTTCTTGCGGACTTTATGGTGCCGCTTCTTATGGTTCCCTGGTTTCGCCAGGATGCCTTCCTCATTAAAATTAAGATGTTCACGGGCAAAATTGGCGATGCCTTTGCCAATGCCGGCCACCGCATGGCCCGTGATCTGAAGTATACCGCGCGCTTCGGCGGCTTCCGCTTCCATCGTCATATTTGCTCACTCCCTGTTACGCTCTCTTTTCGGCGTTGGGGAAAATATGCGTGCGGGTGGATTTAAAAGCCAATGAAGGTTTTAAGAACTCGCCAAACGGGAAAAACCCATCATCGTTCGCCTTATGCATGGCGGTATTAAATTCTATTCATCTGGCGCATAGCTGCTTTTTTTATGCGGTCTAAAACAAGCATTTGCTGCAATGCGCCAAGCAAATCTGCCACATTTGAAAATGCAATATGATGTTTGGGTGCAGTTGCACAGTAAGACCCTTCTAAGGGGCTGGTTTTTGTGCGATGCTTCCTTACCTGAAGAACAAAACCAAATGGAGCTTCTCGCTATGTCGAACGCAGTCATTGTTGGCTATCTTCGCTCCCCCTTCACCCTGGCCAATAAAGGCGCCCTCGCCAGCGTGCGGCCGGATGATCTGGCCGCCGAAGTGATCAAGGCGCTCATCAAGAAAACGGGCGTGAATGCCAATGACATCGAGGATGTGCTGCTGGGCTGCGCCTTCCCCGAGGGCGAGCAGGGCTTCAACATGGCGCGCATGGTGGCGCTGCTGGCCGGGCTGCCGATCACCGTGGGCGGCGCGACGATCAACCGCTGGTGCGGCTCCAGCATGGAAGCGATTCACATCGCGGCGGGCAACATCGCCAGCGGCAAGGGCGAGGTGTTCATTGCCGCCGGGGTTGAATCGATGAGCCGCATTCCGATGGGTGGCTATAACCCGCTGCCCAACCCCACGCTCTATGCCGCCATGCCGGATGCGTACATTAATATGGGTCTCACTGCTGAGAACCTGGCGAAAAAATACAAGATCGACCGCGAGGCGCAGGAGGCGTTCGCCATCAGCTCGCACAAGAAAGCCGCTGCGGCGAATCTGAAGGATGAGATCGTGCCCATCACCACCAAGAAGGGCGTGGTGGATGCGGATGGCATCATTCGCCCCAACAGCAACAAGGAAGACCTGGCCAAGCTGAACCCGGCCTTCGATGCGGCCGGCAGCGTAACGGCAGCTACCTCCAGCCCGTTGACGGATGGGGCGGCGGCGGTGCTCGTCACCTCCGAGGAATATGCGAAGAAGCACAAACTGCCCATTCTGGCGCGCATCAAGTCGATGGCCATCTCGGGGCTCGACCCGGCGGTGATGGGCGAGGGACCGATTTCCTCGTCACAAAAGGCGCTGAAGAAGGCGGGCATCACAGCGAAGGATATCGATGTGATGGAGATCAACGAGGCATTCGCCGCGCAGGCCATGCCCTGCATCGAGCAGATCGGTTGCCCGATCGACCGCGTGAACCAGGAGGGCGGGGCGATTGCGCTGGGCCACCCGCTGGGCGCTTCGGGCGCGCGCATCACCGGCAAGGCGGCGCTGCTGCTCAGCCGCGGTAAGGGGAAATATGCGCTGGCCACCGCCTGCATTGGCGGCGGCATGGGCATCGCTACGGTGCTGGAGAAGGCATAATGGATATCAAACAGGTTGCGGTTCTGGGCTCGGGGGTGATGGGCTCGGGCATTGCGGGCGTGCTGGCGAATGCGGGCATCCCCGTGCTGCTGCTCGATATGAAAGAGGCGGGCGAAAACCCCAACGCGCGCGCCGAAGGGGCGATTGAGAAGCAGCTGAAAGGCGGCACGCCGGGCTTCGCGCATAAGAAATTCGCGCGTCTGGTGACGGCGGGGAATTTCGAGGACGACCTCGGCAAGCTGGCCGAGTGCGACTGGATCATCGAAGTGGTGGTCGAGAAGCTGGAGATCAAGCAGGACATCTACCGCAAGGTAGAGGCGGTGCGCAAAAAGGGTTCCATCGTTTCGTCGAACACTTCGACTTTGCCGTTGCATGTGCTGCTGGGCGGCATGCCGCAGCAATTCCAGAATGATTTCCTGATCACCCACTTCTTCAACCCGCCGCGCTTCATGAAGCTGCTGGAGGTGGTGCCGAGCCCATCCTTCGATAAGGCACGCTTCGCGGCATTTTCGGATTTCGCCGACCGCAGGCTGGGCAAGAACGTGGTGCCGGCGAAGGATACGCCGGGTTTTCTGGGCAACCGCATCGGCGTTTATTGGGTGACGGTGGCGCTGCTCGATGCGATCAAGATGGGCATTCGCGTCGAGGAGGCCGATGCCGTGATGGGCAAGCCGCTGGGCTTTCCCAAGACGGGGATTTTCGGGCTCTATGACCTGATCGGCATCGACCTGATGCCGCTGATCGCGCAGGCGATGCTGGCGACGCTGCCGGCGGAAGATGAATTCCGCAAGATTTTCGCTGCACCTGAGCTGGTGAGCAAAATGATCGCCGATGGTTACACCGGCCGCAAGGGCAAGGGCGGCTTCTACCGTATCGTGAAGGCGGCGGATGGCAGCAAGACCAAGGAAGTGGTCGACCTGCAGACCGGCGATTACCGGCCTGAGAAAAAGGCGCGGCTGGAATCGATCGATGCGGCGAAGGGCGGCATTGCTGCGCTGTTCGCGCACCCGGATATCGGCGGGCGCTATGCCGCCAGCGTGATGCTGAAGACATTGCATTACGCGGCATCGCTGATCCCCGAAATTTCCGACGATATCTACGAAGTCGATTCGGCGATGGTCACCGGCTACAGCTGGAAATACGGGCCGTTTAAAATGATCGACCGGTTGGCGACGGGTGGCTTGAGTGGGACGGAGGTGCTGGCTGCAGCATTCCAGCAGGCCGGCATGAGTGTGCCGCCGCTGATTCAAAAAGCATTGGGCAAGAAGCTCTATGAAGTTGAACATGGCGTGCGCACGCAATTCAATATCGGCGGGCAATATAAAACGGTTCCCATCCCCGATGGGTCGCTGACGCTGGAGGACATCAAGCTCACGGGCGCCAAGCCGGTGAAGAAGAATGTCTCGGCCAGCGTGTGGGACCTGGGCGATGGCGTGGCCTGCCTCGAGCTGACCAGCAAAGGCAATACCTGGGACCCCGAGAACCTGCGCATGGTGGGCGACCTGCCTGAAATCGTGAAGGGCGGTTTCCGCGCGGCGGTGGTGGGCGGCGATGCCGACCATTTCAGCTTCGGCGCTAATATCGGCTATTTCATGCTGGCCTGTAACACTGCCAGCTGGTGGGCGATTTCGGATATGGTGAAGCAGGGGCAAGCGGCGTTCATGGGCCTGAAATATTCCGACTTCCCGGTCGTGTCGGCGCTGTCCGGCATGGCGCTGGGCGGCGGCTGCGAGCTGAACCTGCATGTGGATGCGGTGGCGGCGGATATGGAATCCTATATCGGGCTGGTCGAGGCCGGCATCGGCGTCATTCCCGGCTGGGGTGGGTGTAAGGAGCTGCTGTTCCGCCATCTTGCGACGGGCGAGGCGGCGCAGAAATCGATTCTCTCCGGCAAGAAACCGGAGGTGCTGATGAGCGCCGGGCCGATGGGCGGCATCAGCAAGGCGTTCGAATATATCTCGATGGCCAAGGTGGCCGGTTCGGCTGCCGAGGCGCAGGAAATGCTGATCCTCAACAGCAAATCGAAGATCGTGCCGAACCGCCGCCGCGTGCTGGCGGAGGCGAAGAACATGGCGTTGGCGATGGTGCCGGGTTATGCCCCGCCCGAACCGCGCACCTTCCGCCTGCCGGGCGAAAGCGGCTACGTGGCGCTGAAGCTGGCGGTCGATGGTTTCCGCAAAAACGGCAAGGCGACGCCGCATGACGAGGTGGTGTCGCTGCACCTGGCGCATGTGCTGACCGGGGGCGACACCGACATCACCATCGAGATGACCGAGCAGCAGATCCTGGATCTCGAGCACGAGCATTTCATGGCGCTCACCAAAACCAAGGATACGCAAGCGCGCATCGCGCATATGCTGAACACCTCGAAACCGCTGAGGAACTAACATGCCTATCTACAACGCCCCGGTCCGCGACTATCAGTTCCTGATCGACCATTTCATGGAACTGGACAACCACACCGATGTGCCCGGCTTTGCCGAAGCGCGTGAAATGGCGCCGGCTTTGTTCGATGCCGCCGCGCAATTCACCCAGGAGGTGCTGCACCCGCTGAATGTGGTGGGCGACAAGCAGGGGCTGAAATATAAGGACGGCACGGTGACGACGCCGGACGGCTTCAAGGAAGCCTATCAGCAATATGTCGAGGGCGGCTGGAGCACGCTGGTATGGCCCACCGAATTCGGCGGGCAGGACATGCCGGAGTTCCTCAACATGCCGATGCTGGAGATGGTTTGCTCGGCCAACCTGTCATTCGGGTTGACGCCGGGGCTGACGCATGGCGCCATCAATGCCATCTTCAAATATGGCACGGATGAGCAGAAGAAAACCTACCTGCCGAAAATGGTCTCCGGCGAATGGTCGGGCGTGATGTGTCTCACCGAGCCGGTGGCCGGCACCGACCTCGGCCTGCTCAAAACCCGCGCCGAGCCGCAGGCGGATGGCAGCTATAAAATCACCGGCAACAAGATTTTCATCTCGGCCGGCGAGCAGGACCAGACGGAAAATATCATTCACCTCGTGCTGGCCCGCCTGCCGGATGCGCCGAAGGGCAGCAAGGGCATCTCACTATTCGTGGCGCCGAAATTCATGGTGAAGGCCGATGGGTCGCTGGGCGAGCGCAACGCGTTCTCCTGCGCCGGGCTGGAACATAAGATGGGCATCCATGCCTCGCCGACCTGCGTGATGAATTACGACGGGGCCACCGGCTATCTCGTCGGCGAGCCTCATAAGGGCCTGCAGGCGATGTTCGTGATGATGAACACCGCGCGCCTCTATGTGGGCATGCAGGGGCTGGGCGTGGGCGAAGCGGCTTACCAGAATGCCGTGGCCTATGCGCAGGAGCGGCTGCAGGGCCGCGCCCTGAAAGGTGCGAAATTCCCTGACAAGCCCGCCGACCCCATCACCGTCCACCCCGATGTGCGGCGGATGATCTACACCATGAAGGCCTTCACCGAAGGCGCACGTGCGCTGGTGATGCTGACGGCGCTGCATCTCGATATCGCTCATCGCCACCCGGATGCCAAGGCGCGCGAGGAGGCGGACGATTTCGTGCAGCTGGTGACGCCGATCGTCAAATCCTACCTTACCGATGGTGGGTTCGACACGGCCAGCACGGCCATGCAGTGCTTCGGCGGCTATGGCTTCATCGAGGAATATGGCGCCAGCCAATATCTGCGCGATGCGCGCATCGCCATGATCTATGAGGGCACCAACGGCGTGCAGGCGATGGACCTGGTGGGCCGCAAGCTGCCCTACGATACCGGCCGCTATCTCAGCCGCTTCTTCCAGCCGGTGGATGCGTTCATTACCGCCAACCGCGATGATGCGGCCTTTGCCGAATTCAACAAGCCGCTGAAAACACACCTGAAATACCTGCAGCAAGCCACGATGTGGATCGGCGCGATGGGCCTAGCCGATCCCAACCATGCCGGCGCCGGGGCGGTGGAATATCAGAAAATGTTCGCGCTGGTGCTGCTGGCCTATATCTGGGCGCGGCAGGCCAAGCTGGCCCTCAAGCTGCGCGAGCAGGACCCCGAGTTCTACGACGCCAAGCTGGCCACGGCGCGCTTCTATTTCGCCAAAATCCTGCCGCAGACCATCAGCCTGCTGGCCAGCATCACTGCCGGCGCCGAAAGCGTGATGGCCGAGGGCGGGTTTTAGGGCGCTCGCTTCAAAGTCCTTCGCTGCGCTCAGTGTACTTGAAGCGCCTGGGTTGCCTATCGTTCCGCGAAAACGTGATTTCGCTCCACGATAGTAGTTTTTCATTAGAAAAATATGACAGTTTGGCGTCACCAAGGGGTCAATTGTCATAATTCTGTAACAAAACTCTGTTAGTTTGAGCCATGAAGCGATGTGCTTAAAACATCGCGATTAACTAATTATTTACCAATAAAGTGCTAAATTGGTAAAAATTTAAAGGTTCGGCAATGACGCATTATTATGGCGTAAACCTGCATGAGAGCCCCTGGTCGACAGGCGGCGGCATCCGTTGGAGCGACGGGCGCGGCAATCGCGTTTCCATTAACGTCAATGATTTCCATACGCCTGTAATGGGTGCCTATCCCATCTATGGCGGCGTGCCGCCGATGGGCTATTACGGCGCCGCGCCCGTTATCTACCGCACCCAGCCTGCTTTCGTGGCGACGCAACCGCCGATGGTTCCCTTCCCGGAAGATGGCGTTATTGTCAACGCGGCCAACGGCCATGGGCCGGATGGTTTCCCGCTCGACCAGCACGGGCGCGAGCTGAGCGACGAGGGTAAGTTCGTCAATCTGCTGACGCGCGCCGAGCTCGATCATAACCCGCAAGAAAAAGACGCCGCCATTCATTTCGCCCGCGAGCATGGGCTGATCGGCGATGACCAACGCATCCATTTCCACCACACCTATGGGTTTGCTACGGGCAATGGCCGCGTGCAGGTGATGGATTTCCGCAATGAAAAAAACATGTTCAACCGCCATGGCTTCAAGGCGGAGGAGCTGGATGTTTACATGCGTGAGCAGGGCGCAGCTATTGCGCAGTACATGCCGGCAGGTGTGTCGGCGCAGCCGGGTGCAGCAGGTCAAGGCACTGCGCAAGGGCAAGGCCAGACTAACAACGGCAATAGTGGCGCCAGCATAGCGCCCACGCAAGCCGGCGCTGCGCTGATGGCTGACCTCGACCGTGCGAACAAGGCGATCGATGCGTTACCACAGGGGCAAACCAAGTTCGAAGATCTGGCGCAAATATATAATCCGAATCAGTTGAAATCGCTGGTGCCGGATTTACAGGCAGCCAACCCGCAGGAGCGAACGGCCTATCTGCAGGGGCTCGATGCTTCTATTGATAAATTCTATAGCCATTTGCCGGCGGACCAGCAGCAGGATCCCAATAACCAAAAGGCGCTTAGCCAGTTCCATGACATCATGCATCAGGAGGCGGATAAGCTATCGGCCACCCCGACGCAACAGCAGCAGGCTACGGTAGATGAGCATAAGCGTATCGATACGCTGACGGCGATGGCCGATACGGCGATCGATCCCCAAAAATTCCTGAAGGCCGATGGCTCGCCCGATACGGATGCTTATGAGAAGGCAGTGGATGCTTATAAAGGCACCGTCGCCCAGGAAGACGGCCTGATGAAGGCAGGCCCGTTCATGGGCTTCTTCATGCAGGTGATTTCGTGGCTGACCCATATCGGCCACCCGGAGCTGAACTCGCCGGAGGCTTACCTGGAGAGCCTGGATAAAGACGGGAAGCTGACGCCGCAAGGCCAAGAGGACCTGAAAACGCTGAAGGCGGGCAAGCTGCCGGAAACCGCATCGCAAACCGATGCGCCGGCGGCTGACAAAACCAAGACAGCGGGGGCGGATGGCGACCCCAGCAAAGCCGCGCCTGCGCCGGGAAATGCGGCCGTCCCACCAGCGGCCGATGACAAGAGTGCGCCGGACCCGGCCGCGCTGTTGAAGAAAGAAGATACCTCTGTTGCAAGTGCGGCGACTACCGCTGCGAAGGTAGCGCCGGCAGACATCAATAGCATGTATGCGCAGATGGCGGCGCTCGGATATGACGATCTGAAAGGCCATGCGCCGGGTAAGCCGGGTCCTGCCATGCGCAAGGATGTGAGCGACCTTGAGGGTCGCCTCGGCATCCAGGATAGCCACGGCGTGGTGACGGATCAGCTGGTTGCGGCGCTCGCTGCGGTGAAAGCCCATCCCGACCTGCAGGATGCATTGCGTACGCAGATTACAGGCGGGCAGAATGTGGATGCTGCGGCAGCTGCTGCCGGTGGCAAGCAGAAAACCGCCGGCCCGGCGCAGGCGCAGCACTAGCGCATTCCCTTTTTACTTGGTGGCAGCGGGCAATTCGGCTAGGGCTTGAGCATGGCTGGTATTTACAAAGCAGGCGCAGTTTTTTTACGCGAGGGGCCGCAGGGGCTCGAGGTGCTGCTGGTGCGTCCCAAACCCAAGAACGAGGGCGAGCAGGCGCCGTGGGTGTTGCCGCGCGGCTCGCGCCGCTATCAGGATAGTGGCGGCGACTGGCACGATGTGCGCACGGCGGACGATCGTAAGCTGGTCGAGCGGCATCATCTGCGCATGGAGCCGCTGGAAGAAACATTGCTGCGCGAGGCGGAAGAAGAATCCGGCATCGATGCGAAATTGCTGCGCAGCAATCACCTGCGGCTTTACCGTCTGGGCACGCGCGCCATGCCGGTGGGGCCGGAAAAAGAATCGCTCGCTATCGAGTGGTATGTCGGGCTGGTGAAGAAGGATTCGCACGATGTCGTCGATGCGCAGATCTTCGGGAAGATGCCGCCGGATGCATCGGAATTTCCGCAATGGAAACCGGTTGCCAGACTCCATGATGTGCAGGATCTGTCGCAAAAATATATTGCGGTGGTAGAGGCAGCGGCCAGCAAGTTTCAGGCGGGCGAACTCGACCCGTTCATGTTCAGCGGTGGCAAGGGCTCGAAGGCGCGCAGCTAGGCGTTGCGTTTGCTCCAGATGAGACCGTAACCGCCCTTGTGCGAAATGACGCTGGCGGTCAGTTTGCCATCGAGCAATTCTCGTGCGGCGGCACCGAAAATATCATAGCGCCAGCCGTGGCTGATATGGGCTTTGTCGAACGGCAGCAGGCCGCGCACCAGCATCTCGAGCTCTTCCTTGTCGGCCACCAGACGGGGCACCACGTGCACCTCCTCGCAGCGCTGGCGCAGCAGCAGCTTCAACTGGTCGAGGCAGCCTTCCTGCGCGGCGGCCATGGGCTTCAGGCGCTCTTCCGGCTTGGGGAAGGTTTCACGCGGGGCGAGGCGGGCGGCGGCCATGGCTTCGACCAGCGAGGTCATCGCCTCGCGGCCCAGCTGTCCCTGGATGCCGCGCACTTCCAGCAGGTCGTCGGCGGTTTCAGGCGCCTGGGCGGCGACCTGCACGAGGTAGTCGTCCTTCAGCACGCGCTGGCGGGGGAGGTTGCGGCGGATGGCCTGCTCCTCGCGCCAGGCGGCGGCGGCGCGCAGCAGGTTCAGGTATTCCGGCGAGCGGGATTTTACTTTGAGGCGTTTCCAGACCTGACTGGCATCGACGCGGTACTTGGTGATGTCGGCCATCTCGGCCATTTCTTCTTCGATCCACGCGGCGCGGCCTTCGGCGACGATTTTCTCGTTCAGCACCTCATAGACCTTGCGCAGGTGGATGACATCATCCAGCGCATAGGCCATCTGGCGTTCGGAGAGCGGACGGCGGGCCCAGTCGGTGAAGCGCGAGGCCTTGTCGAGCTTGGCGCCGACCAGTTCGCCCACCAGCGTTTCATAGCTGACGGATTCGCCGAAGCCGCAGACCATGGCGGCGATCTGCGTGTCGTAAATCGGTGAGGGGACATGGCCCATTTCACGCACGAAAATCTCGATATCCTGCTGCGCGGCATGGAAGACCTTCAGCAGGCCGGGGTTCGAGAAGGCGGCGTAAAGCGGCGCGAAGTCGATGCCCTCGGCCAGCGGGTCGATGGCGACGGCGAGTTTGCTGGTGGCCACCTGCATCAGGCAAAGCTGCGGGAAATAAGTGCGCTCGCGGATGAATTCCGTGTCGACGGTGATGAATTGCTCGTCGCCGAAGCTGGCGCAGAATTCGGCAAGCCCGGCCGAGGTCGTGATGATTTTCGTTTGCATGGGCGTTGTTTAGCCCCGCTTAGGGCTTGAGTGCAATGAATTTCTCGTGATCTTTCTTTGCTTTTTGCCCGGCTTTGGCTATATCGTGCCCGCCATAAACCAAAGGAATACCGCCATGCACGCCTACCGCACCCATACCTGCAATCAACTGCGCGCGACTGACGCCGGCGCCGAGATCAAGCTTTCCGGCTGGGTGCACCGGGTGCGCGACCATGGGCAGCTCGCCTTCCTCGACCTGCGCGACCATTACGGCGTGACCCAGTGCGTGGCCGATAGCAGCAGCGGGCTGTTCGACACGCTTTCCAAGCTGAAGCCGGAATCGGTGGTGACGGTGGTGGGCAAGGTGGTGAAGCGGGCGGCCGATGCGGTGAACGCCAACCTCGCCAGCGGCGAGATTGAAGTGGCCGTGCGCAGCCTGCATGTGGAGAGCGTGGCCGATGTGCTGCCGCTGCAGGTGAATTCCGACGCCGAGTTCCCCGAGGCGACGCGCCTGACTTACCGCTTCCTCGACCTGCGGCGCAAGAAGCTGCATGATAATATCGTGCTGCGCAGCAAGGTGATCGCCAGCATCCGTCAGCGGATGATTTCGCAGGGTTTCATGGAATTCCAGACGCCGATTCTCACGGCCAGCTCGCCCGAGGGCGCGCGGGATTACCTAGTGCCGAGCCGTGTGCATCCGGGCAAGTTCTACGCGCTGCCGCAGGCGCCGCAGATGTTCAAGCAGCTGCTGATGGTGAGCGGCTTCGACAAATATTTCCAGATCGCCCCGTGCTTCCGCGACGAGGATGCGCGCGCCGACCGTTCGCCGGGCGAGTTCTACCAGCTCGATTTCGAGATGAGCTACGTGACGCAGGAAGATGTGTTCGCCGCCATCGAGCCGGTGCTGCATGGCATCTTCACCGAGTTTTCGGATAAGAAGGTGACCGACTATCCGTTCCCGCGCATTCCATATGCCGAGGCCATGAAGAAATACGGCTCCGACAAGCCCGACCTGCGCAACCCGATCGAGATCGCGGGCGTCTGCACCATCTGGAAGGATTCGGAATTCGCCATCTTCAAATCGGTGCTGGCGGCGGGTGGGAAAATCCGCGCCATTCCGGCCCCCGGCTGCGCCGATAAGCCGCGCAGCTTCTTCGATAATATGATTGAGTTCGCCAAGGCCAACGGGGCCAAGGGCCTGGCCTATATCGGCTTCGATGCGAATGGCGAGCCGAAGGGCCCTATCGCCAAATTCCTGACGCCGGAGAAGCTGGAAGAGCTGAAGCAGAAAGCCGGCCTGAAAAACGGCGATGCGGTGTTCTTCTCCTCCGGCCCGAAGCTGGAAGCGGAAACCATCGCCGGCAAGGTGCGCACCGAGCTGGGCAACCAGCTGGACCTGCTGGAGAAGGGCGTGTTCAAATTCTGCTGGGTGGTGGATTTTCCGTTCTATGAGTGGAACGAGGATGAGAAGAAAATCGACTTCTCGCACAACCCGTTCAGCATGCCGCAGGGCGGGCTTGAGGCATTGGAAAATGCGAAAAGCACGGAAGAGCTGCTGGCGTTGAAGGCCTTCCAGTATGATATTGTCTGCAACGGCGTAGAGCTGAGTTCGGGGGCGATTCGGAACCACAAGCCAGAGGTGATGGTGAAGGCGTTCGAGATCGCCGGCTACCCGCGCCAGGTGGTGGAGGATAAGTTCGGGGCGCTGTTCAAGGCGTTCCATTACGGCGCGCCGCCGCATGGCGGCTCGGCCCCCGGCATCGACCGCATCGTGATGCTGCTGGCGGAGGAGGCGAACATCCGCGAGGTGATCACCTTCCCGATGAACCAGCAGGCGCAGGACCTGCTGATGCAGGCGCCCAACACGGTGACGGAAAAACAGCTGCGCGAGCTGAGCATCCAGCTGAGCCCCAAGGCCAAGGCAGCGCTGGAAGAAGAGAAGAGTAAGACGGAAGCGGCGTAATGGCGCAGCTTGCAACCATCATCGGCATGGCCGGCGTGGCGGTTGTAGTGCTGGCCTATGCGCTTTTTGCTGCGCACAAACTGAAGGGCGATGACTGGCAATATCCGGTGCTGAACATCATCGGCACGTCGGGCATTATCGTGTCGCTGCTTTACCAGTGGAACCTGCCGAGCTTCGTGGCGCAGGTGACGTGGATCATCCTCAGCCTGGTCGGGCTGGCGCGGATGTGGAAGAAGAAGCGCCATGCGTGAGGTGCTGTTCAACGTGATCGGTTTTGTCGGGCTGGGGCTGTTTCTCTGGTCCTACGCGATGATCAATCTCGGTCGCTGGAAGGCGGGTGACTGGAAGACGCACCTGCCCAACCTGGTGGGGGCGCTGCTGATCATCGTGTCGCTGACCAACCACTGGAACCTGCCCGTGTTTATCCTCGAATGCTGCTGGAGCAGCATCAGCCTTTATGGCCTGTTGCGGGTGTGGCGCAGCAAACGCGGCGCCTAGAGCGTGTCGGCGGCGCGCGGAAATTTATTGCTGTAAATGATATTCACCTCGTTGAGCTGGTCGTCGTTGCTCTCGAGCTTTTCGATCTCGAAACCCCAGCGGGCGAACTCGAAGCAGACATCCTGCAGCAGGTGCTGCTGTTTGTAGAGGGCGGTGCTGCGGGCGGTGGCGCATTCGATCACGCCGCGCAGCACGCACTGGCGATAGTCGCCCAGGCCGCGCAACACGTCGAGGTCGCTGCCCTGGCAATCGCTATGCAGGTAGACGATGGTGCTGAAGGGAACCTGTTTGAAGAAACTGTCGAGGCGCATAACCGGCACATCGATGCGGTCGGTAACGACGAAATCGTCGCGGCCGGGCCAGGTGGCGGCCAGGTTATCGTTGAATTCGTAGAAGGACGAGCAGCCCCAGTCTTCCTGGCCGGCAACGTTGAACCGGGCGGTGCCGTCGAAACTGCCGATAGCCACGGGCACCAGCGTGTAATTGGGGATGGCGTGGCCGACTTTTTCCTGCAGGTTATGGAAGTTGATGCCAATCACCTCATGCATCTGCGGCACCGGCTCGAAGGCGAGCACATGCATCTGCGGGTTATTGAGGGCGAAGCGCAGCCCGTCTTTGCCGACATTGGCGCCGACATCGAGGATCAGGTGGGGGGAGGTGATGGCTTTGTTGAACAGGAAATCCATAAACTCCCTTCGCGCGGTTATGCCAGCGCCCCGTGGCAATGCTTGAATTTCTTGCCGGAACCGCAGGGGCAGGGCTCGTTGCGCGCCACCTTGCCCCAGCTGTCGGGGTTGCCGGGGTTGCGGTCGCCGGGGGCGACGTTCATCGGCAGGGTGCGGGCGGAGGCGGGCTGTTCGGCGGCCGGGTCGCTGCGGGTTTCACGCAGGTCCTGCCGGGGCTTGAGATTCATGATCTCATCCGTCAGCTCCATGCGGATCTGCAGGTGGGCCAGACGCGACACCACCACTTCGCGCAGGTGGTTCAGCATGTATTCGAACAGGCCGAAGGCTTCCTGCTTATACTCATTCAGCGGGTCGCGCTGCGCATAGGCGCGCAGGTTGATGCCCTGGCGCAGATGATCAAGCGTCAGCAGGTGGTCTTTCCACAGCTGGTCGAGTGTTTCGAGCAGCACGCGCTTCTCGGCGATCGGATAGACCTGCGGCGGGAAGGCGGCGGCTTTTTCCTTGAACAATTGTTCGGCAGCCTTGTTGACACGCTCCAGTATCTCACTGTCGGCAATGCCTTCTTCCTTCGCCCATAGCTCGATATCCAGGCCCAGGCCGAAGATACGGTAAATTTCATGCTGCAGGGTGACGGGGTCCCACGCCTCGGCGTAGCTGCCGTGGGGGATGTAGCGGCTGACCAGGGTTTCGGTGACATCGTGCCACATACCCTCGATGGTTTCCGAGACCTCGTCGGCCTCCATCAGCTCGATGCGCTGCTCGTAGATGACCTTGCGCTGGTCGTTCATCACGTCGTCGTATTTCAGCAGGGTTTTGCGGATTTCGTAGTTGCGCTGCTCGACCTTGGTCTGGGCGCGCTCGATGGCCTTGTTCATCCAGGGGTGGATGATGGCTTCGTTTTCCTTCAGGCCCAGGCGGCCCAGCATCGCATCCATCCGTTCGGAGCCGAAGATGCGCATCAGGTCGTCCTGCAGCGACAGGAAGAAGCGCGAGTTGCCGGGGTCGCCCTGACGGCCGGAGCGGCCGCGCAGCTGGTTGTCGATGCGGCGCGACTCATGGCGCTCGGTGCCGATCACATAGAGGCCGCCGGCCTTCAGCACGGTTTCCTTGTCGGCCGCGACCTGGGCGCGGATTTTATCGGCATCGGTACCTTCACCAGCCTGTTTGATCAGCATGTCGGCATTGCCGCCGAGCATGATGTCGGTGCCGCGGCCGGCCATGTTGGTGGCGATGGTGACGGCGCCCGGGCGGCCGGCCTGCGAGATGATGCTGGCCTCCTGCTCGTGGAAGCGGGCGTTGAGCACGGCATGCGGCACGCCGGCCTTTTTCAGGTTGGCAGCGAACATTTCCGATTTCTCGATGCTGACGGTGCCGACCAGCACAGGCTGGTTGCGCTCGTGGCATTCCTTGATGAGGGCGGTGACGGCACGGTCGCGCTCGGCGCTGGTACGGTAGATTTCATCGTCCACATCCAGGCGGCTGACGGCGCGGTGGGTGGGGATTTCGACGACTTCGAGCTTGTAGATATCGCTGAACTCGCCGGCCTCGGTCATCGCGGTGCCGGTCATGCCCGAGAGTTTCGGGAAGAGGCGGAAATAATTCTGGAAGGTGATGGAGGCCAGCGTCTGGTTCTCGTTCTGGATTTCGACATGCTCTTTCGCCTCGAGCGCCTGGTGCAGGCCTTCGGAATAGCGGCGGCCTTCCATCATGCGGCCGGTGAATTCGTCGATGATGATGACCTTGTTGTCTTTCACGATATAGTCGGTATCGCGCTTGAACAGGGTGTGGGCGCGCAGCGCCTGCTGCACATGGTGGACGATGGCGACATTCTCGATGTCATAGAGTCCCGAGCCTTCGGCCAGCAGGCCGCCCTTCACCAGCTGCGCCTCGATGAAGGCGACGCCTTCTTCGTTCAGCGTCACGTTGCGGGCCTTCTCATCGAGCTCGTAATGTTCGGGCTTGAGGGTGGGAATGTATTTGTCCACCTGCACATAGAGTTCGGAGTTGTCTTCCGTCGGGCCGCTGATGATGAGCGGGGTGCGGGCTTCGTCGATCAGGATGGAATCCACCTCATCGACAATCGCGTAGTTGAAGGGACGCTGCACCATTTCGCGGCGGCTGTATTTCATGTTGTCGCGCAGGTAGTCGAAGCCGAATTCGTTGTTGGTGCCGTAGGTGATGTCGCAGGCATAGGCGGCGCGGCGGTCGCCTTCCTCGAGGTCATGCACGATGGTGCCGACGGTGAGGCCGAGGAAACGGTGGATCTGCCCCATCCATTCCGCATCGCGCGCGGCGAGATAGTCGTTCACCGTCACGATATGCACGCCCTTGCCCGACAGGGCGTTGAGGTAGGCGGGCAGGGTGGCGACCAGGGTTTTTCCCTCGCCGGTTTTCATCTCGGCGATCATGCCTTTATGCAGCACCATGCCGCCCACCAGCTGCACGTCGAAATGGCGCATGCCGAGGGTGCGGCGGGCGGCCTCGCGCACCACGGCGAAAGCAGGGGCGAGCAGCTTATCGAGCGGGGTGCCGGCGGCCAGCTGGGCGCGGAATTCATCGGTCTTGGCGCGCAGCTGTTCGTCGCTGAGGGCGGCGATTTCAGGCTCCATGGCGTTGATGGCGGCAATGTCGCGGCTGAAACCCGAAACGATACGGTCGTTCGAGCTGCCGAAAATCTTTTTGGCGAGGCTATTAAGCATATCCGGTGAAGTCCCTATATAAGTCGCGCGGATACATAGGGCGCGCGGGGTTAGCTGTCAATCGCAGTGCCGCCTTGCTTCACGGGTAATTTATGCTAAACCGGCGGCATCGATTCTTAAAAACAAAAGGGATTCCTATGCGTCACCTCGTCTCCTCCGCGGCTCTGGCCGCCCTTCTCGCCTTCTCCACCCCGGCTTTCGCCGACGATTACGTGATGATGAAGGTGAATAATGTCGAAGTTCCGGCTTCGGAAGTGCAATCGATGTGGGAAAGCCTGTTTCCGCCCGGCGCCGCCCCGGCCCTCAACAGCGTAAAGCCCGACATGCGCGACAAACTGCTGCGCGGCGTGATGACTGAGAAACTGCTGCTGGCCGAAGCCGACAAGCAGCATATCGACCAGTCGCCGGAAGTTGCCAAGCAGCTGGAACAGATCAAGAAAAAGCTGGTGGTGAAAACCTTCCTCGATAAGAAAACCGGCGACATGATTACCGATGCCGACCTCAAGCGTGCTTACGACGAGATGGTCGCCAGCATGCGCGATGAGAAGGAAATCCGCGCCCGCCACATCCTGGTGCCCACCGAGAAAGAGGCGCAGGACGTGAAAGCCAAACTGAACGAAGGCAAGAGCTTCGAGGATGTCGCGCGCGATTATTCGAAAGACCCGGGCAGCGCCAAACAGGGCGGCGACCTTGGCTATTTCACCAAGGATAAAATGGTGCCGGCCTTCGCCGATGCCGCCTTCAAGCTGAAGAAAGGCGAGATTTCGGACCCCGTGAAATCGCCCTTCGGCTGGCATATCATCCAGGTGGAAGATATCCGCAAGGTGACGGTGCCGACCTATAACGAATCGAAAGATATGCTGCGCGCCAAGCTGCAGGACAAGAAACTGGGTGAATATATCCAGGGCCTGGTGAAAGGCGCCAACGTGACCGTGTACGACGACAAGGGCAAGGAAGTGCCGTTTAATAAAAACGTGCCCGCGCCTGCGCCCGACGCGAAGTAGGGCCCGTGGGTAAGCATCCTGTCTCGCCGCTGGCGCCGGGGGCGCTGCCGCATCTGCCGCCGATCGCCGGGGTACGGATGGCGGCGGGCCAGGCCGGCATCCGTTACGAAAACCGCACCGACCTGCTGCTGATGCTGCTCGACGAGGGCACGGTGGCGGCGGGGGTGTTCACCCGCTCGAAAGCGCCCTCGGCGCCGGTCGACTGGTGCCGCGAGATTCTGCCGAAAGGCATCGGTCGCGCGGTAGTAGTGAATTCGGGCAATGCCAACGCCTTCACCGGCCGCCGCGGCGAAGAGGCCGTGAACGGCACGGTGCGCGCCACCATGGCCGTTACCGGCTGCGCGGCGCATGAGGTGTGGCTGGCCTCGACCGGCGTGATCGGCGAGCCGCTGCCTTTCAGCAAAATCGAAACCGCGCTGCCGGGGCTTTACGGTAAGCTCTCGCCCAACGGTTGGGACGGTGCGGCCCAGGCCATCATGACTACCGATACCTTTCCCAAAGCGGCCACCCGCACGGTGAAACTGGGTGATGAGGATATCACCATCAACGGCATCGCCAAAGGCTCGGGCATGATCGCGCCCGACATGGCGACGATGCTGGGTTTCGTGTTCACCGATGCTAAAATTGCTGCACCTTTGCTGCAGCAAATGCTGCAGGCGGCGACCGAGCGCAGCTTCAATGCCATCACGGTAGACGGCGACACCTCGACCAGCGACACCTGCCTGCTTTTCGCCACCGGCAAGAAGGGCACGGAAATTAAAAACCGCTCGGCCGCCCATGCGCTATTCCAGGATGCGCTGGATTCGCTGATGGTCGAACTGGCGCAGCTGATCGTGAAGGATGGCGAGGGGGCGCAGAAGCTCATCACCATCCATGTGCGCGGTGCCGAGACGGATGCGGCGGCCCGCACCATCGGCCTGTCGATCGGCAACTCGCCGCTGGTGAAAACGGCGATTGCCGGCGAGGATGCCAATTGGGGCCGCATCGTCGCGGCGGTCGGCAAGGCCGGCGAGAAGGCCAACCGCGATACGCTGAGCATCGCCATCGGCGGCGTGGTCATCGCGCGCGATGGCGAGCGGGTGGAGGGCTATAACGAGGCCCCCGTCACCGCCCATATGAAAACACGCGATATCGTCATCGAGGTGGATTTGCACATCGGCAAGGGCGCCGCCACGGTGTGGACCTGCGATTTGACGCATGGCTATATCGACATCAATGCGGATTACCGCTCGTGAAGACGGTGTTCGTCTCCGCCGTGGCGCTGGTGGATGCGGACGGGCGCGTGCTGCTGAACCAGCGGCCCGAAGGCAAGATGCTGGCCGGCATGTGGGAATTCCCCGGCGGCAAGGTGGAGGCGGGCGAGACGCCGGAAGCCGCACTCATCCGCGAAATCCGCGAGGAGCTGGGCATCGAATTATGCAACACCTGCTTCGCGCCGCTGAGTTTTGTCAGCCATGCCTATGAGCAGTTCCATTTGCTGATGGTGCTCTATATCTCGCGCAAGTGGGAAGGCATTCCGCAGGGCATGGAAGGCCAGCAACTCACCTGGAAACGCCCGCTGGAGATGGAGCAATTGCCCATGCCGCCGGCCGATATCCCACTGGTGCGTGCGCTCATTGATGCAATGGCCTAGCCGTCATTGCGAGGGGCAGCGACGCGGCAGTCCATCTTTCCCAGCGCTGCAATGACATTAATTAAACACATTCGTCAGTGAAATCTGGCCGCTGCCGCGCTTGGCGGGTTGCTGCTGGTTGGCGGCGGGGGCCCAGGCAGTCATGGTGACGAATTCGACGGTGGCGGTAAGGCGGCCCTCCGCATCGGCGAACCTGTCGCGGTATATTTTTTCGGCGAGCTGGAAGAAGCCGCGGCCGGTAAAATGCTGCACCCGTTGCTGCAGCATATTCGATTGCGCAATGCCGCGCAGATCGGCCATCAGGCCGGCGAGATTTTCATAGCTGATGCTCAGGATATCGCGGTCGATCACCGGCAGGGCGAAACCGGCGCGCTGCAGCAAACCGCCGGCATCGCGCACATCGGGGAAGGGGGCGATGCGTGGGGTGAGGCCGCCGCTCAGCATGGCTTCGGCTTCGGCGAAACACTGGCGCAGTTCGCGCAGCGTGTCGGGGCCGGGGAGGATGGCCATGAATAGCCCGTCGGGCTTCAGGGCGCGGCGGATCTGCACCAGGCAGCCGGGCAGGTCGTTCACCCAATGCAGGGCGTTGGCGCTGAGCACGGCGTCCAGGCTGGCATCGGCGAAAGGCAGGCATTCCTCATCGGTGATAATACTGGGGGCGAAGGCGGTGGTGCTGTCGCACGTGATGTAGCGCACGGTGCCGGGGCGCTGCTGCAGCAGTGGCGCGAGGTGGCCGCTGGCGCCCAGCTCCACCACCGTGGGGAAGCGGTAGGTGATGGCGGCCAGCGAATCGGCCAGGCTGGCGGCGGCTTCCTGCAGCAGGAAATCATGCTGCGGAAATTGCGCGGCGCGGCGCGCGCGCTGCTTGCGTAATCGGGTGCGGTCGAACAAGATGCTGGGCGGGTGGCTCATGCCGCCTTCATAACGGCACGGGGTGGCGATGGCCAGCAGGATGCGCATCGAGGCGGCGAAGGAAATGGCGATGGCGGGCGGCCGTCTGCTGCTGAACATGGCGTTTCCGCCGCGCTGCCCCTCCTGCCGGGCGCCGGTGCTGGCGGCCCATCAGTTCTGCGCCGGCTGCTTTTCCCAGTTACGCCTCATCAGCACGCCCATGTGCGATTGCTGCGGCATTCCCTTCCCCGTGGCGCTGGCCGATGGCGGGCAATGCCCTGAATGTCTGGCCGAGCCGCCGGCCTTCGCCCGGGCGCGGGCAGTGATGGTCTATGACGGGGTGACGGCGCCGCTGATCACCTCACTGAAATTCAACGACCAATGGGCCGGCCTCAACCGCTATGCCGAGATGATGGCGGCCGCCGGCTCGGCCTTGCTGAAGGAGGCGGAAATCATCGTGCCGGTGCCGCTGAACTGGCGGCGTTTCTGGCAGCGCAAATATAACCAGGCGGCGCTGCTGGCCTATGCGCTGGCGCAGCAGAATAGCGTAGCCTGCGCGCCCAGTTTGCTGCGTCGCCAGCGCGCTACTACGCCGCAAATGCGCCTGACCCGTGATGAGCGGAAGAAGAATGTGAAGGGTGCGTTCGTAGTGGCCGCGCCGGCGAAGGTGAAGGGTAAGCACGTGCTGCTGGTGGATGATGTGGTGACAACGGGCGCTACGGTCGAAGCCTGCGCTGTGGCGCTGCTGAAGGCCGGCGCTAAGCAAGTGGATGTAATCGCGCTGGCGCGCACCGTGAGGGATTAGCTTTAAGTGGCTTCGGGCTCGCGCTGCTGCGTGCCGTTTTGCGGCTTATGGCTGGCTTGCCTACCGGCGACGCAAAGAGTAGAAAGTTCATATGACCCAGATGACCATTGCAGCCATCCAGATGACCAGCGGCGACGATGTGGCTGCGAATATTGTCGCGGCTGAAGCCTTGCTGGTGGAAGCGGCGCGGCAGGGGGCCAGCTTTGCGGCATTGCCGGAAAATGCCTTCTATATGCGCCGCGAGGGCACGGTGAGGCACCCGGATGTGCCGATGGCCGAGCATGCCGGCGTGCAGGCGATGCTGGTGCAGGCCAAAGCGTTGGGCATATGGATTCTGATCGGTTCCATCCGCGCGCTGGAGGCGGGGAGCAAGCCGTTCAACCGCTCGGTGCTGGTGGCGCCCCATGGCGCGGTAGCGGCGATGTATGACAAGCTGCACCTGTTCGATGTGACCTTGCCCAACGGCCAGCGCTACGAGGAATCGGCCCAGGCGATGGCGGGGGGCGAGGTGGTGGTGACGCCGGTGGGCGATTTCGGACTGGGCATGAGTATCTGCTACGATGTGCGCTTCCCGGGGCTTTACCGCAGCATGGCCCTGGCGGGGGCGGAGCTGCTGGCCGTGCCTTCGGCCTTCACGCGGCCGACGGGCGAGGCGCACTGGCATACGCTGCTGAAAAGCCGGGCCATCGAGAATGGGGCGTATGTGATTGCGCCGGCGCAATGCGGCACCCATCCCGGTGGGCGCGAAACCTATGGGCATAGCCTGATCATCGGCCCGTGGGGCGAGGTGCTGGCCGAGGCCGATGGGCAGACGCCGGGCGTGATTACGGCCGTGATCGATACGGCGCGGGTGGCGGAGGTGCGGGGGCAATTGCCGGTGCTGGCGCATCACCGGGCGCTGCCGGCGGTAAAAATTTAGGCGACGGTGGCTTGTTTTTCGATGGTGGCGGTCTGCTGATCGCGGATGCCATCGCCCCAACTGCCCGCGGTTTTCACCGGCGCGGCGCGAGGAGTTTCTGGTTTGGCCGCGTTGGTGGGTTTGTCGGCGGCGGCATCCGCCGGTTGATCGACAGCGGCGACTTCGATCGGTTTATCAGCCGTTGCGACGGGTTTATTGCCACCGTCCTGCGCGGCGTCGTCTTTTTTATCGGCGGGTTTGCCGTCGGCGGCCGGGGTGGCATCCGGCTCGGGCAGTTTGACGGGGGCGGGTTTTTCGGCTTCCTCGGCTTCGGCGACAGGCGCCGCGGCTTGCGGCGTGGCGGCGGGTGCGTCTTCTTTCGGCGGTTCGGCGGGTATGGGGGCTGCGGGCGCGGCAGCATCGGCAGGCGCGCGCAGGTCGCTGAGGTGCTGGCGCAGCTGGTCGTTCTCGGCGCGCAGATCCCAGATCTCGTCCTTGGCGCGCTCGAACTGGCGCTTACCTTCGTTACCTTTATGGGCGCCCTTGCCGGCGAGCAGGGCAGGCATCACGAAGAAGCCGAAAGCACCAGCGATACCACCCGTGGTGATGGAGGTGGAGAGGCGGTCGGGATTAAGATTTTTAAAAAGTGGCTTTACGAAGGTGAAATGGTTGATCAGCCATTGGCCGAAACCATGGCGATATTGGGCTTCGAATTTGCCGAACTCTTCCGAGGCGATGGCGGCATCGTTACCGCGACCGAGAATACCGAGAAAGAATTTGCTGGGACGCGAGAGCAGGCCGCCATGTTCGATGCTGGCCGCAAGGTTGTGGCGGCCCCAGTTTACCAGGCTGCTTGCCTGTTTATGGAACATCCAGGTGATTGCACCACCCCCGAGCAGGCCCAGCCCGGCATACAAAAAGTGCGCGATATAGCCTTCACCGGCTGCCGCGGCGACGGCGCTGGGGCCTTTATATTCTTCCTTGGCGATATCGCTTTCGGGAGTCTGTTTCGGGTCTGTTGCCATGATGTTAGCATAGCAGCGCTTTGTGACAGGATAATGACGGGAATCACGATTTTTTCGGAACTTAGACCGGGCGGCTGGCGGTCATCAGGTAGTTCACGTCGAGGTCTTTCGGGGCGATTTTGAAATTCCAGTTCAATGGGTTAACCGTAATGCCGCTGGCTTCGCCCACCTGCAGGCCGCGGCTGCCGATGGCGCGGGCCATTTCCGACGGTTTGATGAATTTTTCCCACCGATGCGTGCCGCGCGGCACCCAGCGCATGATCCATTCCGCGCCGACGATGGCGAGGGCGTAAGACTTCGGCGTGCGGTTGAGGGTGGAGAGGATGAGCAGGCCGCCGGGCTTCACCAGACTGGTGAGGGCGTCATAAAACAGGTCGAGGTTGCTGACATGTTCGATGATCTCGAGGGCCAGCACCACATCGAACTGCGCGCCGGCTTCGGCCAGTTCCTCGGCCGTGTTGCAGCGGTAATCGATGCTGAGGGCGGATTGCTGAGCGTGCAGGGCGGCTGTTTTAATGTTCTCAAGCCCGGCATCGACGCCGGTGGTGGCGAAGCCCAGCCGCGCCATCGGCTCGGTGATGAGGCCGCCGCCGCAGCCGACATCGAGCAGCGAAAGATTTTGGAAGGGTGTGGCGCTTTGGCCATCGCGCGCGAAATGGCGCAGCACGGCATCGCGGATGTAGCCGATGCGCGTGGGATTCATGCGGTGCAGCGGGGCGAAGCGACCGCGCTCGTCCCACCATTCGGCGGCGATGGCGGTGAAGCGCGCCACCTCTTCCGGGTCGATGGTGGTGGCGGAAACAGGATGGGCGCGCGTTGCCATTTGCGGTGGATTCCCCAGTATGTTACAAAAGATTATCCATTAAGTAGTTGTTATGGCCACACCGCGCAATAGCCGATCGTTTCTTTCCGCCTTCCAGGGGTTCGATGATACGCTGAAAGCGATCTTCGTTGAGCGGCCGCTGGCCTATGCCCTGCAGCTCCGCGGCAAGTTCGGCAACCTGCCGCGCACCAATTTCGAGCTGGGCAGCCAGTTCGCCGGGCGCGGCCTGTGGCAGGATGCGGCGTTCCGTTTCCGTGTCGCCACCTATCTGCAGCCTGGGTTTGTGCAGGCCTGGTATAATCTCGGCTGCTGCCAGATCAAGCTGGGGCATCGCGGCAAGGCGCGCCAGTCGTTCCTGCAGGCCTTGCGGCTGAATCCGCAGCACGGCGAATCGATGTTCATGCTGGCGGCGCTCGACCCTCATTCGGTGCCGGCCGACCGCCGGCCGCAGCGTATGCAGTCGGACATGGTGCAGCAATTCTTCACCAGCCTCGCCGGCAATTACGATGCGATCGAAGCGGGTAACCAGTACCAGGGCGGCAAGGTGGTGTTCGACCTGCTGAAGCCGCTGCTGGGCGAGGCGAAAGAACTGGTGGTGGTCGATCTTGGCTGCGGCACGGGTATTGTCAGCCGGCCCTGGCGGCCGCTGGCCAAAGAGGTGGTGGGGGTGGATTTCACGCCCGCGCTGGTCGCCATGGCGCGGCAGGAGAAGCAGGGCGATGTGCTGCTGTTCGACCGGGTGATCGAGGAAGATATTTTCCCGCTGGAACAATCCACCGCGCCGCTGGGCAGCGCCGACCTGATCCTGCTGGTGAATGTGCTGCAGTTCATCGGCAACCTGGAAGGCATGATGGCGGCGCTGGCCGCGAAAATGAAACCCGGTGCGAAGGCTGTGCTGACCATCGAGGCCTATGATGCACCGACGGGTTATGCGGTGAACCTCGATACCGGCCGGTTCGGGCACCATCCGGAATATGTCAAACAACAGGCGGCGAAGGCCGGGCTGAACGTCGCTAAAGAAGCGCGCGTGCAGCTCTACCCCAACTTCACCGCGCAGCTCTATGTGGTAGGGAAGTAGTATGAACGCAGCGGTCGATTATCGGATCCATCCGGCGGGGCGCCGCCATTCCAAGCTGCTGTCGGAGCTGCATACATCCTGTTTCGCTAAGGGCTGGGGCTATCTGGAGTTCGACAGTTTCTTCGACCGCGCCGGCGTGTTCGCCGCCATCGCCTATCACGAGGATAAGACGCCGGTGGGCTTCGTGCTCTGTTGGCTGATCGAGGACCAGTGCGACCTGCTGAGCATGGGTGTGCTGCCCGACAACCGCCGCGATGGGGTAGGGCTGATGCTGCTCGATTACGCGCTGGGTGAGGCCACCCATATGGGCGCCAATTACATGATGCTGGAAGTGAACGTGCATAACGAAGCCGCGCAGACGCTCTACGAGCAGCAGGGCTTCGAGAAGTTCAGCCTGCGCAAGGATTACTATACCGGCCCGGACGGCACCAAGTCCGACGCCCAGTGCATGCGCAAGAAGCTGCGCTAGGTTTCGGTGAAAATAAAGGCCTGCGTCGTCGCGGCTGTGCTCAGTCGGTCATATAGCGCTGCTACACTCCCTCGCTGCGCGCAGGCACTCCTAGCATTCCTTTCATTTTGACCAAAACGTGATCGGTCATATGAAAAAAGCTGGAGTTTTGGGCTGACGGCTATATAAACCGCGGCCTATGGCACTGTTAGTATTGAAATTCGGCGGCACTTCTGTCGGCAATATCGAGCGCATCCAGCATGTGGCGCGGCTGGTAAAGCGCGAGGTGGATGCGGGCAACCGCGTGATCGTGGTGCCCTCGGCCATGTCGGGCGTCACCAACCAGCTGCTGGAATATTGCGGGGCGATGAATACGCTCGCCACCGATGAGGCGCGGGCCGAGGCCGACCACGTGGCCAGTTCCGGCGAGCAGATTACCTCGGGCCTGCTGGCGCTTTATCTGCAGACTATCGGCGTGCCGGCGCGCGCCTGGGCGGGCTGGCAGCTGCCGCTGCGTTCGGATGGCATGTATACCAAAGCGCGTATCGCCGAGATTGAAACGACGGCCATTCTTGAATCCCTCGCTAAGGGCCAGGTGGCGGTGGTGGCTGGCTTCCAGGGTGTGAGCCCCGAAGGGCGTATCACCACGCTGGGCCGCGGCGGGTCCGACACTTCGGCGGTGGCGCTGGCGGCGGCCTTCAAGGCCGAGCGCTGCGATATCTATACGGATGTGGACGGGGTTTATACCTCCGACCCGCGCATTGTCACCAAGGCGCGCAAGCTGGATAAGGTGAGCTACGAGGAAATGCTCGAGATGGCGTCGCTCGGCAGCAAGGTGCTGCAGACGCGCTCGGTGGAACTGGCAATGAATTACCGCGTGAAGGTGGTGGTGCGCTCGACGTTCGATGACGTACCCGGCACCGAGATCGTGGATGAGGAGGAAATCATGGAACAGCAACGGGTAACGGGCCTGGCCTATAGCCGCGACGAAGCGCGCATCACGCTTGCCAATGTCGAGAACAAGCCGGGCGTTTCGGCGGCCATCTTCGGCCCGCTGGCGGCCAAGGGCATCAATGTCGACATGATCGTGCAGAACGTGACGGAAGATGGGCGCTCGACCGATTTGACCTTCACCGTCAGCAAGGGCGACCTGGAGCGGGCGATGACCATTGTGAAGGGCCCCGGCATGCCGAAATGCGAGAAGGTGCATACCGATGGCGGCGTGGCAAAGATTTCGGTAATCGGCGTCGGCATGCGTTCGCATGCGGGGGTGGCGGCCGATATGTTCCGCACGCTGGCCGAGAAGAATATCAACATTATCGTCATCAGCACGTCGGAGATCAAAATCTCGGTGCTGGTTTCGGAGGAATATATCGAACTGGCGTTGCGCGCCCTGCACACGGCTTACGGGCTGGATGCGACGGAAGAGAAATAGCTAAAGCGCCCAGCCACCCTCCAGGCTGGGGAGTTGTTTCGCCTGCCGCTCGCGCCACTTGCTGGCTTCGGCCGGGTTTTTAGCGCGGGTGATGATGGCTTCCACCTCGCCCAGCATTTCGGCGGCGGTAAGTGAGTGGCCGTCTTTTTCGGAATCGCCGTAAACCGTATAATCGTAGTTCATCGCTTTCATGCCGGGCAGGCGGCGCTGCGCTTCGGCTACCATCTTCCCGATTTTTTCGGCGGGCATATGGTCCGCGGTGAAGCGGGCGCGGATGGTTTCGAGCGCCCTTGCATCGTCGCGGTTCGGCTGCAGGTAGAGACTGACGACATCGCCCGGGAAAGCGCGGCGCATATCCTCGATATTTTCGCCGGCGGTGATGGCGATGACATCCCTGCCGGCGGCCAGCGCATCGGCGATTTCCTGGCGGTAGGTACCGTAGCGGGCTTCATGCGCGCCGAGGTCGAAGACGAATTTGCCTTCGGTTTTAAGCTGGTCGAACCGGGCATCGCTCATCTCGTCATATTCATTGGCCCGCCTGCCGCTGCCCACTTCGGTGCTGGCTTTTCGGCTGAGGTGGCGCGAGGGATCGGCAGCCACCAGCGCATCGGCCAGCGTCTTGCGGCCGGTACCGGCGATGGCGGACAGGGTGATGAGTTTGCCGCGTGGCGGCGCCTTGTCTGAGGCCGCTGTGCTATCGGTGGCAATGGGTTGTCCGTAGTTACTGGTCATGCAGGTCCATTAAAGCGTCCAGCTGTTCTCCAGCGAGCGCAGCGCGGCGTATTCGCGCTCTACCACTAGGTTGACCGGTTTCAGTGCATGCTGTTTGGCGATGAAGGTTTCGACCTTGGTCAGGATCTGCTCGGATGTCAGATTCTGTCTTTTGTCGAAGTCATAGCAATAGAGGATATGGTCGAAATGGTGGCTTTTGGGCTCTTCCAGCACCTGACGGGCCTTGGCCATGCGCGATTCGACCACATCGGGCGGGGTGTCGCCGCGCTGCTCGATATGTTCCCGCAGGATCTGCAGAGCGCAGTCGATGCGCGGGTGGGGCGTCATGAAGACGGAAACCACTTCTCCCGGAAACGCCTTACGCAGCAGCTCCATGCCTTCCGCGTTGGTGTCGACGAATATGTCACGCCCGGCGGCGAGGGCTTCCTCGATTTGGCTGCGCCTGCCGGCATAGCGGTTGCCGTACACTTCGTGCGCCGCGAAATACTCGCCGGCTTTTTCAGCGCGGTTGAATTCCTCAGGGGTGACGAAATGATAGTCTTTGCCCTCCACTTCACCGCGGCGCGGCGGGCGGGTGGTGATGGAGACCGGTACGAAGCGGGTGGGGTCGTTCCTCAGCAGCCCGTGGATGAGCGTGCTTTTCCCTCCGCCGGAGGGCGAGGAGATGGAGAATATTTTTCCGCGTGCATGACTGCTGGTGGCGCTGTCCACAAAGCTCCTGGTGGTCGTCGGATCGCTTGCTGTTATAACGCGGATCGGGTCGGGGTTGGATGACGGTTCGGTTACATTCTGTGCGGAATGCTTGCATGAAAGCGGCGAAAACATTAAAAGCCGGGGCAACCAATCATAAAGGCGAGTGGGGAAAAATGACCAAACTTCAGACACTATGGCAACGCGGCGCCGATTTTCTGGGCTGCCCGCACGCCATTATGGGCGGGGCGATGAGCTGGGTGAGCGAGCGGCACCTGGTGGCGGCGCTTTCCAACGCGGGGGCGTTCGGGGTGATCGCGGCATCGAGCATGCCGCCGGAACTGCTCGACAAGGAAATCAAGGCGACGAAAGAACTAACGCAGAAGCCGTTCGGTGTGAACCTCATCATCATGCATCCCAAGCTGGCGGAGCTGGTGGAGGTGTGCATCGCCAACCAGGTCAGCCACGTGGTGCTGGCGGGCGGTGTGCCGAAGGGGCCGACCATCGCGCGGTTAAAAGAGGGTGGCTGCAAAGTGATCTGTTTCGCGCCTACCCCGGCGCTGGGCAAGAAGCTGGTGAAAATGGGTGCGGATGCGCTGGTGATCGAGGGCTCGGAGGCGGGCGGACATATCGGCCCGGTTTCGACCTCCGTGCTGGCGCAGGAGATTCTGCCCGTCATCACCGATGTGCCGGTATTTGTTGCGGGCGGCATCGGGCGCGGGGAGGCGATTGTTTCGTACCTTGAAATGGGTGCCGCAGGAGTGCAGCTGGGCACGCGCTTTGTCTGCGCCGAGGAATCCATCGCGCATGAGAAATTTAAGGCGGCGTTCATCAACGCTTCGGCGCGGAATGCCACCGCTTCGGTGCAATATCACCCTGATTTTGCAGTGATTCCGGTGCGGGCGATTGAAAATAACGCCACCGAGGAATTCACCCGCATGCAAAAAGAAACGGTGGAAAAAGTGTTCTCCGGCGCCCTCAGCAAGGAAGAGGGCCAACTGGCCATCGAGCATTTCTGGGCCGGCAGCCTGCGCCGGGCGGTGATCGACGGCGATGTGGAGCGCGGCTCGCTGATGGCCGGACAGTCTGTGGGTATGGTGCAGCGCATTCAAAAAACACAGGAAATTGTTGACGAACTGGTGGCCCAGGCCTCAGAATATATCCACCGGCGCGCGGCATAAGACCGCACCAAAGCCGGTTGCGGGGCGACCCATCAACGAGGTGGCTTTAGTGGCAAGTATCATTCCGATCGATCCGAACCTGTCGGCGCTGCAATCGCCGATCCTGTTGCTGCGGCAGGTGCGCGACGTGATGCTGCAGCAAAAGCTTGGCCCGCAGCCGCGGCTCGACCTGCTGACCAAGACGATTGCTGAAGCGGTGCATGCTGATGTGTGCTCCATCTACCTGGCGCGGCCGGGCGATATTCTCGAACTGTTCGCCAGCCACGGGCTGAAACAAAGCTCGGTGCATGTCACCCGCCTGCGGGTGGGCGAGGGGCTGGTCGGTGAGGTGGCCTCGACCGGCATCGACCTGAATCTCGCCGAGCCGCAGAACCATCCCAAATTCGCCTACCGGCCCGAGACGGGAGAAGAGCTTTACCACAGCTTCGTCGGCGTGCCGCTGCTGCATAGCCACAAGACCATCGGCGTGCTGGTCATCCAGAGCAAAGTGTCGCGCGGGTTCAGCGACGACCTGGTGGAAATTCTGCACGCGGTGGCGCTGGTCATTTCCGAGCTGGTGGTCGGCAACAAGATGGTCGATCTCTATGAGATTACCGGCGGCGAGCACCCGATGCTGCAATCGCAGCAGCTCTCGGGGCAGACGCTTTCCGGCGGCATCGCCAAGGCTCCCATCATCCTGCACCGCCCGAAAATCGAAATCACCCAGCTGGTGAGCGATTCGCCGGAAGAGGAAGAAAAACGCCTGCACAATGCGCTCAATTCGCTGCAGCAATCGGTGGACGATATGATCACCTCCGCCGGGCTGGAGGAGGGCACCGCCTACCGCGAGATTCTGGAAACCTATCGCCTCTTCTCGCAGGATCGCGGGTGGATCGACCGTATCATCGAGGCGATTCACACCGGCCTCACCGCCGAGGCCGCGGTGCGCAAGGTGCAGGAGGAAATGCATGCAAGGCTCAGCCAGATCACCAGCGCTTATATTCAGGAGCGGGTGCATGACCTGGAGGACCTCTCCGAGCGGCTGCTCTATCACCTCGCCGGCATCAACCCCTCGGCGGCGCAGGGCGACCTGCCGGATGCGTTTATCCTCGTCGCCAGTTCGCTGGGGCCGGCGGAGCTGCTGGAATATGATGCGGCGAAGCTCAAGGGTGTCATCATCGAGGAAGGCTCGGCGGTGGCGCATGTCGCCATCATCGCGCGGATGATGGATATCCCGATGGTGGGGCGCGTCGAGAACATTCTCAATCATGTCAGCAAGGGCGACCTGGCGATTCTGCAGGGCGACCAGGGCCTGGTCTATGTGCGCCCGCCGGAGGATGTCGAAGCGGCGGCCGATTTCGAGATCGCGGCGCGCGAGCGCTATGCCGCCAGCTATGCCGCCACCCGCCACCTGGAGCCGGTGACCAAGGACGGGACGCGCATTTCGCTGAACCTCAATCTCGGCCTGTTCGTGCATGTCGACCATCTCTCCCCGCCGGATGTAGACGGGGTGGGGCTTTTCCGCACCGAGCTGCCCTACATGGCCAGCCGCGAGCTGCCCAGCGTGGAAGACCAGCAGAAGATTTACCGCGATGCCATCGAAAAGGCCAAGGGTAAGCCCGTCATTTTCCGCACGTTCGATATTGGCGGGGATAAGCAGGTCAGCTATATCCAGACCGGCGATGAGGAAAACCCCGCCATGGGCTGGCGCGCCACCCGCATCGCACTCGACCGACCGGTGATCCTGCGCCAGCAGCTGCGGGCGCTGATCCGCGCCGCGGCGGGCGAAGGGCTGCATGTGATGTTCCCCTTCATCGCCGAGGTGGCGGAGTATGACGCTGTGCGCGCCCTGCTCACTAAGGAACTCGACCGGGCGCGGGAGGATGGCATCATGCCGCCCTCTTATATGAAAGTGGGGGCGATGCTGGAGATTCCCTCGCTGCTGTTCCAGCTGCCGGAGCTGTTCGAGCGGGTGGATTTCATCTCCATCGGCAGCAACGACCTGCTGCAGTTCCTCTTTGCCTGCGACCGCGGCTCGACCAAGGTGGGCGGGCGTTACGACCCGCTGAACCCCATCGTGATGCGTGCCGTGCAGCGCATCACGGCGCGCGCTGCTGAATATGGCGTTGATGTCGGCTTCTGCGGCGACATGGCCACGCGGCCGCTCGATGCCATGGCGCTGATTGCCTGTGGCGTGCGCTCGCTGTCGATGCCGCCGGCGGCCATCGGCCCGGTGAAAGCTATGTTGCGCAGCGTCAGCCTCAAAGAACTGCGCTATTTCGTCGATTACGTCTGCACCGAGCCGCACCACTCCATCCGTCTGCAGCTCGAGCGGTTCGCGCGCGACCATGGGGTGGTGGTTTAGTTGTTGGGCGCGCGCGAAGGCGCGCTGGAAAGGGGACTCGCCCCCCTTTGCTCGCTATCGCTCCCAATCCCTGCCGCTAGCGCGGGTCGGCGGTCGCCTCCCTGGGAACTGACGGCGAATGGATACAATGCGTAGCGCGACTGCGCGTAGTCGCGAGCGTCAGCGAGGCGAGGGGGAGCGGTAGCGGGGAATATTATTCCCCCGTGCCGAAGGCACCATCCAAAACCATGCGCGCTCACTCTTGCGCATCCATCTCGCCCGCCGTATAAAGCGCGCATGAGCCAACAGACACCCCTCCGCCTGCCCGACAGCATGATGCGCGACGATATCGGCCCCTACATGAAGGGCGTGCGGGAGTATTTCAACCTCAGCCAGCAGGATGTGTCGGAGCGCCTGCATATCCGCCATCGCTATATCGATGCCATCGAGCACGGCCAGCTGGAGCAGATGCCCGGGCGCGCCTATGCCAAGGGCTATGTGCATACTTACGCCGAGTTTCTGGGGCTGGATGCCGACCAGGTGGTGGAAATCTGCTTTGGGCCCGAGCCGGTGCGCGAGGTGCAGCAACATTTCGTGCCCGCTCCGGCACGGCGCGGCAAACGCACGGGCAACATGGCGGCATGGCGCTCGCTGGCGGTGCTGAGCGTGGTGGGGGCGGTGTTCCTGCTGGGCGTGGTGCAGTTCTTCAGCGCCAATGACGATGAGGCGCCACAAGTGGCGCCGGTGACCGATGTGCCGGAAACCATGCTCTCCGAAATGCGCACCATGGTGATGCCGGGTGCCGGCAACAATGATTGCCTGGGAAATGAAACCGCGCTCGGCTGCATCGTTGATAGCGGTGACTGGCAGGCGATGGTGCAGCTGTCGCAGCCGGCTGCCATGTACATGGCAGCCGTGGATTTCGCACCTCCTGCCGAGGTGGAGGTGACGCCCGCTGCTGTGCCCGCCGAAGAGCCGGCCGTCGCGCCGAAGGATGATAACGATGCGGCTGTCGATGATGCGGTGATGATGGAAGATGCCACCGCGGGTGATGAGCCGCCGCCGGCGGAACCCGCCAAACCCGCTAAGCCCAAAGAAGAGCCGAAAGAGAAACCGAAGGCTGCCCCTGCCAAGAAGGAAGCGGCCAAGCCGAAACCCGCGCCCAGGCCGGCGCCGAAGCCTGCAGCAAAACCTGCTGCGAAGCCGGCACCTAAAGCAGAACCTGCCGAGCCGGGACTGGACGAATGATCGCGCGTCGCGCATCCTACCGCACGACTATTGGCGGCATCCCGATAGGGGGCGACGCGCCGGTGGTGGTGCAGTCGATGACCAATACCGACACGGCGGATGTGGCGGGCACCGTGGCCCAGGTGCGCGCGCTGGCCGCAGCCGGTTCCGAGCTGGTGCGTATCACGGTGAATAACGAGGCGAGCGCCAGGGCGGTGCCGGCCATTTATGAAAAACTATTGGCCGGCGGCCCGGCCGCCCCGCTGGTGGGCGATTTCCATTATAACGGCCACCGGCTGCTGCAGCAATTTCCAGAGATGGCGCAGGCGCTGGCGAAATACCGCATCAACCCCGGCAATGTCGGTTTCGGTGCCAAGCAGGACACACAGTTCGCGGCTATGGTGGAAGCAGCGATCCAGTACAACAAGCCGATCCGCATCGGGGTGAACTGGGGATCGATGGACGATGCGCTGCTGACGCGGCTGATGGATGAAAATGCTGCAGCAAAAATACCGCGCCCGGCCGAAGATGTGGCACGCGAGGCGCTGGTGCAATCGGCCCTTACCGGCGCGGCAAAAGCTGAGGCAATCGGCCTGGCGAAAGAGCGGATTATCCTTTCGGCCAAAGTCAGCCGGGTGCAGGATCTGGTGGCGGTCTATCGCTCGCTGGCGGCGCAATGCAACTATGCCTTACATCTGGGCCTCACCGAGGCGGGAATGGGAAGCAAAGGCATCGTGGCCTCGAGCAGCGCGCTGGGCATTTTGCTGCAGGAAGGCATCGGCGATACCATCCGCATTTCGCTGACGCCGGAGCCGAATGGCGACCGCGCGCAGGAAGTCGTCGTGGCGCAGGAATTGCTGCAGGTGATGGGCATTCGCAACTTCACGCCGCTGGTGACGGCCTGCCCGGGCTGCGGCCGCACCACCAGCACCTATTTCCAGGAACTGGCCGATGACATTCAGAAATACCTGCGCGCGCGCATGCCTTTCTGGGCGAAGGACCATGTGGGTGCCGAGGCGATGAATGTGGCGGTGATGGGCTGCATCGTTAACGGCCCGGGCGAGAGCAAGCACGCGCATATCGGCATCTCGTTGCCGGGCACCGGCGAATCGCCGGTGGCGCCGGTGTTCGAGGATGGCGTGAAAACCGCCACCCTGCGCGGCGACACGATTGCCGAGGAATTCAAAGCGCGGCTGGAAGCCTATGTGGCGCGCCGCTTCCCGAAGCGGGAAGCTGTTTGATGTTGAAGGGGGCCTTGCCCCCTTCGCTTCGCTGACCCCTACCGCAAGCGGCTCGCGCTACACGCTCAGCATGCCTGGCTTTAAGGCGTTAGAGGAAGAGGGCTCTGGATCCATTCACGCGCGAAATAGCTTGCGTTAACCCGGTGATTTGGTAACACCAATGCACCGCGCCAAGGGGCGCGAGGAGCGATGGCCAGCGGCCATTGGCGCAACATTAGATGAGAACGTATTGAGCCAAGCCTTACAACCCGTCCGCGGCACGCATGACCTGCTTCCCGACGATTGCGCCGCGCACCAGCGCGTGGCGCAGACCGCCCAGGAAGTGGCGGCGCTTTACGGCTATCGGCGGATGGATACGCCGATCTTCGAATTCTCCGACGTGTTCCACCGCGCAGTGGGCGAGACGTCGGATATCGTCGCCAAGGAAACCTACAGCTTCACCGATCGTGGCGGCGAGAGCATCACCCTGCGGCCGGAATTCACGGCGGCGATTGTGCGTGCATACATCAGCAACGGGCTGCAGCAATTCGTGCCATTCAAATGTTTTTATTACGGCCCTGCCTTCCGTTACGAGCGCCCGCAGAAGGGCCGTCAGCGCCAGTTCCATCAGATCGGCTGCGAGTTGCTAGGCGCGGCGGAGCCTGCCTCCGATGTCGAAATGATCGCGCTGGCGATGCAGACGCTGCGCACGCTGGGGCTGACGGATGAAATCACGCTTGAGATCAACTCGCTGGGCGATGCGGAATCGCGCGCGGCTTACCGCGAGGCACTGGTGGCATACCTGGTGCAGCATCAGGATAAGCTGTCGGATGACAGCCGGATGCGGCTGGAGAAAAACCCGTTGCGCATTCTCGATTCGAAGGATGCGGGCGACCGTGCCATCATCGCCGGGGCGCCGGTGCTGCAGGCGCATTTCAACGAAGCCTCGCAGCAGCATTTCGTGCGCGTGCAGGATGGGCTGAATGCGCTCGGTATCGCCTATAAGGTGAGCGATAAGCTGGTGCGCGGGCTGGATTATTATTCGCACACCGTGTTCGAGGTGACGACCGACCGGCTGGGGGCCCAAGGCACCGTGCTGGGCGGCGGCCGCTATAACGACCTCGTCAAGCTGATGGGCGGGCAGGAAACTGCCTGCATCGGCTGGGCGGCGGGTGTCGAGCGGCTGGCGGCACTGCAGCAAAGCGCCCCGCCAGCAGCCACGCCGCTGGCCGCCGTAGTGCCGATGAACGAGCAGGCCGAGGCCGATGCCTGGAAGCTGGCGCAGGAGCTGCGTGGCAAAGGCTTCGCCATCGAGATCGGCTACAAGGGCAAGGCTGGCAAGCGGATGGAGCGGGCCAGCAAGCTGGGCGCCAGATTCGCGCTGATGCTGGGGGATGAGGAGCTGGCGAACTTCACCGTGGCGGTGAAGGATTTGCAGGCAGGAACGCAAACCACCATGGCACGTGGCCTGGTGGCGGAAATGTTAGGGAAACAGAAGTAATGTCATTCGATAAAAAACTCGATGCGCTGATCGCGCGCCATGGTGAAATCAACAAGGCCATCTCGTCGCCAGAGTCGCTGCGGGGCGGGGAATTCGCCAAGCTTTCCAAAGAATATTCCGACCTGACGCCCATCGTGGAGACCGCGCTGGCGCTGAAGGCCGCGACGCAGGAACTGGAAGATGCCAAGGTGATGATCAACGGCAAGGATGCCGATTTGAAACAGATGGCGCTGGAAGAAAAAGACCATCTCGACAAGCTGATTCCGAAGCTGACGGAAGACCTGCAGATTGCCCTGCTGCCGAAGGACGAAGCGGATACGAAGAACGCCATTCTGGAAGTGCGCGCCGGCACCGGCGGCGACGAGGCGGCGCTTTTTGCTGCAGAACTTTTCCGCATGTATCAGCGCTTCGCCGAATTGCAGGGCTGGCGGTTCGAGATGCTGGAAGTGAGCGACTCGGCGCTGGGCGGCTATAAGGATGCGAGTGCGAGTATTTCGGGCAAGAACGTGTTCCAGAAATTGAAATTCGAATCCGGCGTGCATCGCGTGCAGCGCGTGCCGGCGACGGAGACGCAGGGACGGATCCACACGTCGGCGGCCACGGTGGCGGTGCTGCCGGAGGCGGAAGATGTCGATATCCAGATCAACGAGAATGATTTGCGGGTGGATGTGTTCCGCTCGTCCGGCCCGGGCGGGCAGTCGGTGAACACCACCGATTCGGCAGTGCGCATCGTGCATGTGCCGACGGGCGTGACGGTGCAGTGCCAGGACGAGAAGTCACAGCATAAGAACAAGGCCAAGGCGCTGAAGATTCTACGCGCGCGGCTGTATGATGCGGAATATCAGAAGCGTGAGGCCGAGCGTTCAGCGGCGCGTAAGGGGCAGGTGGGCTCGGGCGACCGCTCGGAGCGCATCCGCACCTATAACTTCCCGCAAGGGCGGGTGACGGACCACCGGATTAACCTGACCTCTTATAACCTTGATTCGGTGATGGAGGGCTCGGGCCTTGCCCAGTTCGCCGATGCGCTGATCAGCAATGACCAGGCTGAGAAACTGGCGACGTTGAAGGAATAAGATGGCATCGGTCGCGCAGCAATTGCAGGAGGTTCGCACGGCGCTGGCGCCAGTGGCGGGCCCGCTGGCCGGGCTGGAAGCGCGGCTGCTGGCGCAGCATGCGCTGGGGATTTCGCATGAGCAACTGGTGCGCGAACCGCAGGCGCCGGTGGCGGAAAATGCTGCAGCATTATTGCAGCAACTCACTGCCCGCCGTGTGGCGCGCGAGCCGCTGGCACAGATTGTCGGCACCAAGGATTTCTGGAAGGATACATTCATCGTCACGCGCGATGTGCTGACGCCGCGGGCCGATTCGGAAGTGGTGATCGAGATGGCGCTGAAGCATGGGCCGACGATGGACGTGGCTTGCCGTGTGCTGGACCTGGGCACTGGCTCGGGCTGCCTGCTGTTGTCGCTGCTTCGCGAATTCCCCCGGGCACAAGGCGTGGCGGTGGATCTGTCGCCCGAAGCGCTGGCGGTGGCGCGGCGCAATGCGGGCCAGCTGGGGCTGGCGGCGCGGGTGGCGTTCCATCAGGGCCACTGGTGCAATCCATTGGACAGGGCGGATAAGTTTGCTATAGTGGTGACGAACCCGCCCTATATAGCCCGCGCGGAAATCGCCGCGTTGGATGAGGATGTGAAAGGCTACGAGCCCCACCTCGCATTGGACGGCGGAACGGATGGGCTGGATTGCTACCGTGCGATTTTCAACAGTATCGGACAGCATCTGGAAGCGGATGCAATCATGCTGCTGGAAGTTGGCGCGGGCCAGCATGAAGATGTGGCGAAGCTGGGCATGGATGCCGGGCTCGCCTTTGTAGAAATGGGCCACGACCTGGCGGGAATCGCGCGGGTGGTGGTGCTGAAAAATCAACGCAAAGAGGAATCGATATGATGCGTAAGAAGAATAACATGCGCCGCGGTGGCGGCGGGCATGGCGGCGGTCAGCGTCGCTATCACAATAATGGCGGCGGGGGCGGTGGAAACCGCAACAATGATGGCCAGAATATCCAGCGTCAGAAACACCATGCGACGCAGATGCGCGAGAAATATACCAACATGGCACGCGACGCCCAAAACAATGGCGACCGGGTGGATGTGGAATATTACCTGCAATATGTCGACCACTATAACCGCGTGCTGACGGATATCGCGGCGATCGAGGCCGAGCGCTTTGCGCATCAGCGCGAGCAGCAGCAGAGCCAGCCGCAAAACGAAGGCGGCGATAACCAGGGTGGCGACAACCAGGGCAATGACAATCAGGGTGGCGGTGGCGACCAGGGCGGCGATATGGGTGGCGACGAGCCGCTCAACAACCGCAACAACCAGCCGCGCATGACGCGTGGTCCGCGCCATCAGCAGCGCCAGCCGCAGCCGCAGCCGCAGGAAGCATCGGCGGATAATCAGGGTAGCGATAACGAGATTCCGCTGCCGGGTTCGGCCTTGCCGGCGATTTAGCGGTTGGTGGGATGGGCGCGCAAAGGGCGCGTCTGAAGGGGCTTGCCCCTTTTGCTCGCTTCGCTCCTAACCATTCGCTGGATGGTTTAAGCCCATGCCGCTATCGCGGGTCGGCGGTCGCCTCCCTGAATATATTTGGGAAGCAGTAACTATTTCATTTCCTCGTATTTCGAGAGGACGATTTTCACTTCGCCGTAGGGCAGTTCGATGCCGGCCATCAGCGGCAGGAAGCGTCCGTCGGCGCTGAAATAGACGTGGATGGGCGGGTCGCCGGCGGCGAATTTCCGTAGTTCCTTGGGCGTATAGCCATCCATCGGCTGGCGGGTAAGCATGGTGTTGATGGCATCCACATCCTTACCCATCACCTGGATGCGGGCGCGACTGACCACGTGGAAATTCAGCCTGGCCAGGCGGGCGCCGTCATAGGTAACGATGCTGGCATCGCGCACATTGCGCGCCATCATATCATGCAGGATTTTGCGGTGACGGAAGAAGCCCGTCATCGGATCCGGCGCGTTTTCAGCCTTTTCCCTGGGTACGGCAGGCCGCCAGGCGGGGTCGTCTTCCGGGTGGCGCTCGCGTTCGGCCAGTTTGCCGTCGCCATCATATTGCAGATGCACGCTTTTATCGTTCTTTGAATCTTCCTTGCTATCGAGCGCGGTATAGTCGTTAGCGAGGTAATCGCCATCCTCGCTGCGGTGGCCGCTGACCCTGGCGATGGATTTCATCGGCGCGATCATGTCCACCAACCCCTGGCTCTTGGTGTTAAGTTCCATATCGTAATGCAGTGGCGTTTCATGGACGGTGGCGAACATATGGCCGAGGGGCAGCACGCCGACGCTGGCGTCATAGCGCGCGGTCATGTTCACCGGCTCCAGCGGCGGCACTTGCGCCTGGGCAGTGGCGACAGGCAGGCAAATCAGGGCCAAAAGCAGGCTCTTGTAACGTTTCAACGGCAAACCCATATATGATTCCAAGAATGGTTGTCCTTAGCATAACCGAGAAGAGGTAAGAATGGAATTAGAACAGTTTACCGAAAAGTCACGTAAAGTGTTGCAGGCGGCCCAGTCGCTGGCACTGCGCAGCAACCACCAGCGTTTCGCGCCCGAGCATATCCTCCTGGCGCTGCTGGAGGAGGATGCCGGCACGGGCCGGCTACTGGAGGCCGCGCATGCCGACAGCCAGGTATTGCTGCGCCGCACCAAGGCCGAACTGGCCAAGCTGCCGCAGGTGCAGGGCCAGGGGGCCGGCCAGCTTTATCTGGCGCCCGAGACGGCGCGGGTGCTGGAAGCCGCCAAGGAGCTGGCGAAAAAGGCCGGCGATAGTTTTGTCACCACCGAACGGTTGCTGCAGGCGCTGGCTGTGTCGCCCGATGCGGTGGGTAAGCTGATGGGCGAAAGCGGTGCGACGCCGCAGGCGCTGAACGCCGCGGTGAACGAGGTGCGCAAGGGCCGTGCTGCTACCAGCGCCACGGCGGAAGATAATTTCGAGGCGCTGAAGAAATATAGCAAAGACCTCACCGAGCTGGCGCAGAGCGGCAAGCTCGACCCAGTCATCGGGCGGGATGAGGAGATTCGCCGCACCATTCAGGTGCTGGCACGGCGCACCAAGAATAACCCGGTGTTGATCGGTGAACCTGGTGTGGGCAAGACAGCGATTGTTGAGGGTCTAGCGCAACGCATTATCAATGGCGATGTGCCCGAGGCGCTGAAGAATAAGAAGCTGCTGTCGCTGGACCTCGGTGCGCTGGTGGCGGGGGCGAAATTCCGCGGCGAGTTCGAGGAGCGGCTGAAGGCGGTGCTGAATGAGATCGATGCCGCCGCCGGCGAGGTGGTGCTGTTCATCGACGAGTTGCATACGCTGATGGGCGCGGGGGCGGCGGAAGGGTCGATGGATGCGTCGAACATGCTGAAACCGGCGCTGGCGCGCGGTTCGCTGCATTGCGTGGGCGCCACGACGCTGGATGAATACCGCAAGCATATCGAGAAGGATGCGGCGCTGGCGCGGCGTTTCCAGGCGGTGTATGTGAGCGAGCCGACGGTGGAGGATACGATCAGCATCCTGCGCGGCATCAAGGAAAAATATGAGATGCATCACGGCATCACCATTGCCGATGCGGCGCTGGTGGCGGCCGCGACTTTGTCGAACCGCTACATCACGGATCGGTTTTTGCCCGACAAGGCCATCGACCTGGTGGACGAGGCAGCCAGCCGCTTGCGGATGCAGGTGGACAGCAAGCCCGAGGCGCTGGATGAGGTGGACCGCAAGCTGATCCGAGCGCGCATCGAACGCGAGGCGCTGAAGAAGGAGCCGGACGCGGCGTCGCGCGAGCGGCTGTCGCATATCGAGGATGAGATCGGCGAGCTGGAGGCGGAATCGGCGGCGATGACCAAGGCCTGGCAGGCCGAGAAATCGCGTCTTAACGATGCCAAGGGCGTGAAGGAAAAACTGGAGGCGGCGCGCAACGAGCTGGATGCCGCCCAGCGCAAAGGCGACTGGAGCCGGGCGGGAGAGCTGACCTACGGCACTATTCCGGCGCTGGAAAAAATCCTGACCGATGCCGAGAAAAAAGAAGGCTCCGGCCCTGCCGGCGAGGTGGTACGCGAGAGCGACATCGCCGCGATTGTCAGCCGCTGGACGGGTGTGCCGGTGGAGAAGATGCTGGAAGGTGAGCGCGAGAAATTGCTGCAGATGGAAAGCGCCATCGGCAACCGCGTGATCGGGCAGGAGGATGCGGTGAAGGCCGTGTCGGCCGCCGTGCGCCGGGCGCGGGCGGGGCTGAAAGACCCCAACCGCCCCATCGGCTCGTTCCTATTCCTGGGGCCCACCGGCGTCGGCAAAACCGAGCTGACCAAGGCCCTGGCCGGCTTCATGTTCGATGACGACTCGGCCATGGTACGCATGGATATGAGCGAATATATGGAGAAGCACGCGGTGGCCCGCCTCATCGGCGCACCGCCGGGCTATGTGGGCTATGACCAGGGCGGGGCGCTGACGGAAGCCGTGCGCCGGCGGCCCTATCAGGTCATCCTGTTCGACGAGGTGGAGAAGGCCCACCCCGATGTGTTCAACGTGCTGCTGCAGGTGCTGGATGACGGCCGCCTGACCGACGGGCAGGGGCGCACGGTGGATTTCCGCAATACCATTATTGTGCTGACCTCGAACTTGGGTGCGCAGCATTTGGTGGAGCTGAAAGACAATGAGCCGGTGGAAAAGGTGCGTGGCAAAGTGATGGATGCCGTGCGCGCCGCGTTCCGCCCGGAATTCTTGAACCGGCTGGATGAGATCATCCTCTTCCATCGCCTGGGCAAAGGGCAGATGGGGGCGATTGTCGATATCCAGATCAAGCATCTCGAGAAGCTGCTGGCCGACCGGCAGATCACGCTGACGCTGGATGAGGGCGCCCGTGAGTGGCTGGCCGAGCAGGGCTACGACCCGGTTTACGGTGCAAGGCCGCTGAAGCGTGTCATCCAGAAAAACGTGCAGGACCGGCTGGCGGTGATGATCCTCGAAGGCGCCATCAAGGATGGCGAGCACGTGGTGATTACCGGGACGGACCTTGGGTTACATATCGGCGTGGGGGCAGATGTGGTGGCGACATCGGACAAGCCCAGCACCAAGGGCGTCCGCAGCAAGAAGGTGCATTAATTGAACAGCCGCAGCATGAATTCACAGCCGGCGGTGGCGGAAGTGAGCACATAATCAGCGCTGTAATTGGTGCCGGAGGCGGCGTTGGTGCAGGTGCCCCAGAAGCGGCCATAGACACGGCCGGTGCCAGGTTTGCCGTCATCCATCTTGGTGTCGATATTCCACATGTCCGGCGGGGTGAGAAGCGGCTGGGGATCGGTTGAGGCTGTAGCAAGGCCAAGTAACAGCATGTTGTTATAGACGCCGTCGAAGAAATTGCCATTGCCGGTGCGCGAGCCCCAACTTTCAAGCATCCAGAGGCTGCTGGCGATGCGACCCGTCGGGGTATTGGCGCTGGTGGCGGTATAGTGGTTGGTGCCCATATCGACACCGTTGTAGCTGCCCTCGATCAGCCCGGCATTGGCGAGATGCTGCCAGCTGCGGAAGTTTTCGTCGGAGTTGGCGTCGGCCCCGGCGGCGGCGATGATGCCGTCACCATCGCCGTTGCAGGTCTGAGTGCCGGTGCCGATATGGGTGGAGTCGCCGGGGCAGGTGGCCGCCTGGCCCCAGAAGGCGACGGCGTTGTTCATGTCGCCGGGCAGGAAGAAATATTTATCGCGGAACGCGTTGATGGCGGCGGCATAACGCTGTGCGCCGGTGCTGACGCTGCGCAGCTCTGCCGCATGGATCAGCGACTGCCCGGCCAGGATGCCGCCGGTGAGCAGGCCCAGGATGACGAGGACGATGGAGAGTTCGACAAGGCTGAAGGCGGTGCGGTTCATGGGGCTAATGTAGCGTGCGCGGGAAGACAAATCATTACATAATCGTATCTGGGCGTTATCAGAATGGATTGTCAAAATTGAGGATGCAGTCGATGCCGCTATCGCTTAATTTATATTGTGCAGTGGTGTCGGCGGAGCTGGCGGCGGTGGTGCAGACATTCCACATATTGCCGATGATCTTGCCGGTGGCAGGTTTACCGTCATCGAGCTTGGTGTCGATATTCCAGGCTTCTTCCGGCTTTAGGAATGGATTGTTCGGGCCGGAACCGGACATCGGCAGCCCGATGCTTAGCGCTATGAAGTTACCATCGAAATACTGGGTACTGCCGCTTGCGACATAGTTGGCGATCGACCATAGGGTGTTGCTGATGCGGCCGGGCGGGGCATTACTGCTGACATGATCGGGCGCGCCGTTGGGGCCGCTGATGCCGCTGTAATTACCTTCGATCAGGCTGGCGAGGGCCATCTGCCGCCAATATTGAAAGCGTTCACCGTTGCTGCTGGCGGCGGTAGCGGCGTCAAACGTCCAGTTGCCGTTGCCGTTGCAGGTGCCGGTGGTGGTGAGGGTTGTCACTGTGCCTGAGCAGTTGGTGCCCTGCACGCCCCAGAATGCCTGCGCGTTGTTGAAGTCGCCCGGCAATTGAAAATATTTGTCGCGGAAGCTTTGAGTGGCGGTGACGTAGCGCTGGTATTGCGTGATGACGCTGCGCAGCTCTGCCTGCCGGATCAGCGATTGTCCTTGCAGGATGCCGCCAGTGAGCAGGCCGAGGATGACAAGGACGATGCTGAGCTCGACCAGGCTGAAGGCAGTGCGGGTCATGGGGTAATTATAAATTGCAGCATCGGAGAAGTCATTCGCTATCTCGTACGTGCGGGTAGCGCTGGACTAGTACTAGAAGAGATTACGGAAAATGGCGATGCAGGCGAGGCTGCTGTTGCTGAGCAGGTAGTTGGCCGTCAGCGTGCTGCCGACGGTGGCGTCGGTGCATTTGGTGAATCCGTCAGCTGTCTGGCCACGTGCAACTACTTTGCCGGTGGCGGGCCTGCCGTCATCCAGCTTGGTGTCGATGTTCCATAATTCTTCCGGCTTGAAGAGCGCGGTGTTGGGGTCGGCATTGGCGGTGGCGGCGCCCAGTTCAAAGAAGTTGTTATAGACGCCATCAAAATGGTTGGGATTGCCGCTCACTGTGCCCCAGTTCCAGACAAACCATAGGCCGCCATTCACTTTGGAGCGGGGGGAGTTGTTGATGGTGGAGGAATAGTTAGTGGTGCCGTCCTGCACGCCGGTGTAGCTGCCTTCGATCAGCCCGGCATTGGCGAGATGCTGCCAGAAACGATAGCTGTCATTGGAGCCGGCACTGGGTATCAGCTGCCCATCGCTGTCGCCATTGCAGGTTTTGCTGTCGGTGCTGGCGGTGGTGACGCAGGTGGCAGGCGTGGCATTGGCCACACCCCAGAAGGCCTGGGCGTTGTTAAAGTCGCCCGGCAGCTGGAAATATTTGTCGCGGAAGGCCTGGGCGGCGGAATAATAGCGCGAGAATTCGGTCGAAGCGCTGCGCAGCTCCGCCGCGCGGATGAGCGATTGGCCAGACAGAATGCCGCCGGTGAGCAGGCCGAGGATCACCAGTACGATGCTGAGTTCGACCAGGCTGAAGGCGGCGCGTTTCATCAGATGATTATAAGCGATGGCGGGTCAAAGTCACGCTGCATCTAGCGGGCGCTGGCGACTTTGCTGGTGGGCGATTTGCCCAGGGAGGCCATTTCGCGCACCATGCTTTGTTTGTTGGCGTTGAAGGCGGCCAGCTGTTTGCCGGTGAGGCCGGTGGCGAGGTTGAACTGCTTCTGCGTCGGGTTCACCTGGGTGCCGTTTTCGCGCACTTCGTAATGCAGATGCGGGCCGGTGGCGGCGCCCGTCATGCCCACATAGCCGATGACCTGGCCCTGTTTCACATGGCCGCCCTCGGGGATGGTGCCGAAGCGGCTCATATGGCCATAGGCGGTTTCATATTTGTCGTTATGCTTGATGAGGATGAAGTTGCCGTAGCCGTTCACCCAGCCGCGCTGCTCGATCACGCCATCGCCGGCGGCCATGATGGGGGTGCCCTGGGCGGCGCCGAAATCGACGCCTTTATGCATTTTGCTGTAGCCCAGCAGCGGGTGGATGCGCATGCCGAAGCCGGAGGTGATGGTCGCCGCTTCGATGGGCGTGCGCAGGAGCGATTTTTTCACGCTGTTGCCCTTGGCATCGAACCAGGCGTAATCGCCGTTGCCATCCTTGAAGCGGAAGATTTCCAGCTTGTGGCCATGCAGGGTGAGGGCGGCGTAGCGCAGGTCGCCATAGCCGCCGACGCGGCCGTCATCGGTTTCCTTGCGGTCGAGCAGGGCTTCGATTTTATCGCCGGGGTGGATATCGCGCTGGAAATCCACATCGTAGCTGAACGCGTGGACAATCTCGTTCATCGCCTGCAGCGGGATGCCGGCATTGGCGCCGGCTTGGTAGAGGCTCGACTTCACGGTGCCGACGCCATGGAAGGCATGGTCTTTCAGCTCGGCCTTGATGGCGGCGACGTTAAATGCGCCATTGCCATTGCTGCTGAGCTCCACAGTCGACATGTTGGGCAGCTTGATGGCCAGTTCCTGCACGGCGGCAGCATTCCCCAGCGTTTCATGCCGGGCGAGGGTGACGGAAATCTGCTGGCCGACCTTCAGGCTGCTGGGGTTGAATTTGGCCTTGAGGGCGGCGACCACGTTCTGGGCGTCTTCCGTCGGCACGTGGTTGCGCAGCAGCATGCCGACCAGCGTATCGCCGCTGCCCACCTTCAGGGTGAGGTTGCGCGGGTAGCTGGGGGCGGCGGCCGGCGAGGCGACGGGCGTTGCGTCGGCCTGGATGGGGGCGATGTCGCCGGCATCGGCGGTTTGTTCATCCTCGGCGGGGGCGGCGGCCGGCTTATGATCGTCGCCCATAAAGAAGTGGGTGATGGCGGCCAGTTTGAATATGGATTCGTGTCCGGGCGCTTCGGTTGTGGCGATAACAGGGGCAGTCGGGGCCGGAGCCGGGGCGGCAGGGGTTGCGGTGGCGACCTGGGTTTTGCCGTCGGTGAGGGCGATATCACCATGGGCGCGGCCCATGGCGGCCTCATATTGTGGCAGCACGATGGCCGTCACCAGGAAATTCATGAAGAAGCTGATACCGACGCCGAATACCGAGCCCACCACGAACCAGTTGATGCGCAGGCGGCCGATGCGTTTATGGGTCAAGGGGCGGGACACGGGCTCCGTCACCACCGCGGGCACGGGGCTTATCATCGAAATCTGGCGTACGGTAGCGGTTTTCCGTGCTTTGCGCTTCTGCATATCGTCGTCAGGCCTTGTTTTTTGTCTATATGTAGAGGGCAGGTTTCCGGTAATTTACCCGTTAGCAAATGAAATGCAACGAAAATCCACAGAAAAATGCCATCTGGCGGTGAAAAAGCCCTTCTATATCTAGTAGGTAGGGCCTGCCAGTGCGGGGCTTGGGGCGAGTGCATACTCTATAAGAGGGGCATCAGCAAACGCTTTTCAAAATATTTCGTTTCCGGAATGAAGCCGGCAATAGGGATGGGTTTCGGACATTTGTCACACAGGGTAAAAAAACTCTTAAAAAGGCCCTTGACCTTTAGCGGAAACTCTTTATAAAACGCGCTCCCGACGCGGAAGTGTCGCAAAAATATACTCGGCAAAGCTACAGTTTTCCTAGTGTTTTTGGCAATTCCTCTCGGGGTTATGATAACCGCTATCGCGGCATCGGTGCAGTGACCGGTACAACCGCGGATAAGGAAAGAGGATACCTCATGCCAACAATCAACCAGTTGGTCCGTAAGTCGCGTCACCCGCAAAAAGCGCGGGATAAAGTGCCGGCTATGGAAGCATGCCCCCAGAAGCGCGGCGTTTGCACCCGCGTCTATACCACTACCCCCAAAAAACCGAACTCGGCTCTTCGTAAAGTGGCAAAAATTCGCCTGACGAACGGCTTCGAAGTGATCGGCTACATCCCGGGCGAAGGCCACAACCTGCAGGAGCACTCGGTCGTGCTCATCCGCGGCGGCCGCGTAAAGGATTTGCCCGGTGTTCGTTACCACATCATTCGCGGTACCCTTGATACCCAAGGCGTTGCCAAGCGTAAGAAGCGTCGTTCGCATTACGGCGCGAAACGTCCGAAATAGGTTTAGGAGATTTTATGTCACGTCGTCACGCTGCCAAAGAGCGCATTACCCTGCCGGATCCGAAATACGGATCGTTCGTGCTGGGTAAATTCATGAACACCCTCATGTATGATGGTAAAAAAGGTGCTGCCGAGCAAATCATCTACGGCGCGCTCGATATCATCCAGACCAAACTGAACAAGGATCCGATCGTGGTTTTTCAGGAAGCCATCGATAACGTGAAGCCGACCGTAGAAGTGCGTTCGCGTCGCGTTGGTGGTGCTACCTACCAGGTGCCGACTGAAGTGCGCACCAAGCGTCAGCAGGCTCTCGCTATCCGCTGGCTCATCATCGCACTGCGTGCGCGTGGTGAGAAAACCACCCGCCAGAAAATGGCCGGTGAAATCATGGATGCTGCGGCGGGTCGCGGCAACGCCATCAAGAAACGCGAAGACACCCACCGTATGGCCGAGGCGAACAAAGCCTTCAGCCATTACCGTTGGTAGTTTTTAACAGGGAATCAGAGTAAGAGATTATGTCACGTACTACGCCACTTCAGGACTATCGCAACATCGGGATCTGCGCGCACATCGATGCGGGTAAGACCACGACCACCGAGCGTATTCTTTACTACACCGGCAAATCGCACAAGATCGGCGAAGTGCACGAAGGCGCTGCGACCATGGACTGGATGGAGCAGGAGCAGGAGCGCGGCATTACGATTACCTCGGCGGCTACCACCTGCTTCTGGCACAAGGCTGGCCAGCAGTTCCGCATCAACATCATCGATACCCCCGGCCACGTGGATTTCACCATCGAAGTAGAGCGCTCGATGCGCGTACTTGACGGTGCTGTGACCGTATTCGACTCCGTTGCCGGCGTTGAGCCGCAATCTGAAACCGTATGGCGCCAAGCCGATAAATACGGCGTGCCGCGTATCTGCTACGTGAACAAAATGGACCGCATCGGTGCCGACTTCTACCGTTGCGTCGACATGATCGTGGACCGCCTCGGCGCGACCCCGCTGGTCATCCAGCTGCCGATCGGTTCGGAAGAGCATTTCCAGGGCATGATCGACCTGGTGAAAATGAAAGCCCTGATCTGGGGCGGTGAAGAACTCGGCGCGAAATTCGACGAAGTCGAGATTCCGGCCGACTACGCTGCGAAAGCCAAAGAATACCGCGAGAAGCTGGTCGAGATCGCCGTTGAGCAGGACGACAAGCTGCTGGCCGACTATCTCGATGGCAAAGAGCCGAACGAGGAAGACCTCAAGCGCTGCATCCGTAAGGGCACCGTGAAATTTGCCTTCGTGCCGATCCTCTGCGGTTCGTCGTTCAAGAACAAAGGCGTTCAGCCGATGCTCGATGCGGTGGTTGACTACCTGCCGTCGCCGCTCGATCGCGGTGCGATGGAAGGCATCGACCCCGATGCGAAAGATCCGGAAAACAATATCATCACCCGTCAGCCGAACGACACCGATCCGCTGTCGCTGCTGGCCTTCAAAATCATGGACGATCCGTTCGTCGGTTCGATCACCTTCTGCCGTCTGTACTCGGGCAAGCTGGAATCCGGCTCGTCGGTAGTGAACTCGTCGCGCGACCGTAAGGAGCGCGTGGGCCGTATGCTGCTGATGCATGCAAACAGCCGTGAAGATGTGAAAGTAGCATACGCGGGTGACATCGTGGCGCTCGCCGGTCTGAAAGAGACCCGCACCGGCGACACGCTCTGCAACCCCGACAAGCCGATCATCCTCGAGAAAATGGAATTCCCCGAGCCCGTGATCGAGCTGGCCATCGAGCCGAAATCGAAAGCCGACCAGGAGAAGCTGGGTATCGCCCTGTCGAAACTCGCGTCGGAGGATCCTTCCTTCCGCGTATCGACCGATCACGAGACCGGCCAGACCATTCTGAAGGGCATGGGCGAGCTGCACCTCGACATTAAAGTCGATATCCTGCGCCGTACCTACAAAGTTGAAGCGAACGTGGGCGCCCCGCAAGTGGCTTACCGCGAGACGATCAGCAAGCTGTACCAGGAAGATTACACCCACAAGAAACAGTCGGGTGGTTCGGGTCAGTTCGCGCGCGTCATCATCGATTTCGAGCCGGGCGAGCCTGGTACCGGCTTCGTGTTCGAGTCGAAAGTGGTCGGTGGTTCGGTTCCGAAAGAATTCATCCCGGGCGTTGAAAAAGGCCTGGAGTCGATGCTGGGTTCGGGTGTTCTCGCCGGCTTCCCCGTCATCGATTTCAAAGCCACCCTGCGCGACGGCGCCTACCACGATGTGGATTCGAGCGTAATGGCCTTCGAAATCGCTGCCCGCGCGGCCTTCCGCGAAGGCATGGCGAAAGCCGGCCCCAAACTGCTCGAGCCGATCATGAAAGTCGAAGTCGTCACCCCGGAAGATTACATGGGTGATGTCATCGGTGACCTCAGCTCGCGCCGTGGCACCGTTCAGGGTATGGACCAGCGCGGTAACGCTCGCGTCGTGAACGCGCAAGTGCCGCTGGGTTCGATGTTCGGTTACGTGAATACGCTGCGCTCGATGTCGCAAGGCCGCGCCAGCTACAGCATGGTGTTCAGTCACTACGAAGAAGTGCCGAGCCACGTCGCTGACGAAATCAAGAAAAAAGCAGCTGCTTAACAGAGATATAAAGGAGACCTATCATGGCTAAGGAAAAATTCGACCGTAGTAAACCGCACTGCAACATCGGGACCATTGGTCACGTGGATCACGGCAAGACGTCGCTGACGGCGGCGATCACGACGGTGCTGGCTAAAAAAGGCCAGGCGCAGGTGAAGGGTTATGCGGACATTGACGCAGCGCCGGAAGAGAAAGCGCGCGGCATCACCATCAAC